>Ga0315908_10000295_pt1 | contig 39882 bp, 31 predicted proteins | sample LakEriMetagenome_12_FD_203520 | JGI IMG/M metagenome (GOLD analysis project Ga0315908, IMG submission 203520) | Freshwater fungal communities from buoy surface, Lake Erie, Ohio, United States - Buoy 4 MA124 | ecosystem: Environmental > Aquatic > Freshwater > Lake > Lake biofilm | place: USA...
TTGACACGCACTGACACGCGAGACACGGCGGGGACCTCGCACGCCAGCATCAGCAGGCGAGTGACTTCGATCGCCATGCTCTCGGGAGTCTTCACCAGCGCTTTTCCCTGACAGCAGGGGCAGTCGTGGTAGACGCTCTTTTTAAAGCTGGGGCGAATCCTCTGGCGCGTCATTTCGATTAGGCCGAAGGGACTGGTTCGAAGGATCTTAGTCCTGGCCCGATCGCGTTTCATCGCATCGCGAAGCGCCTTCTCGACCCGCCTCCGATGCGACTCCTTCCGCATATCGATGAAGTCATTGACGATGACCCCACCGAGATCGCGCAGCCGCAACTGGCGGGCGATTTCTTTAGCGGCCGTCACATTCACCTGGACCGCAGTCTCCTCCGCCGAATCATCGGTGCGGAAATTGCCGCTGTTGACATCGATCGCCACCAGCGCTTCGGTGGAGTCGATGACGATCGATCCACCACCCTTCAGTGGCACCTTACGATTGTGGATCCGTGCAATCTCCTCTTCCAGCTGGTATTTATGGAAAAGCGGCTCACGGCCATCGTAAAGTTTCAATCGGTCGGCGAATTTGGGCATCACCAGTTCCACGAAACCTCGTGCACGCTCGTAAGCTTCCGGATGATCGACGAGGATCGTATCGATATCCTCGGTGAACGTATCGCGGATGGTACGAATCATCATGTCGCTCTCTTCGTACACATCGCCGGGCCCTCCCCCCTGCTTCAATCGCTTGACGATCGCCTTCCAAAGACGCAACAGGTAGGCGATATCTCGCGAGAGTTCTCTACGGGTGCGATCCTGTCCGGCGGTGCGGACGATGAATCCAAGCCCCTTGGGAGGCTTTAGTTCAATTAGCATTTTCCTCAGCTTCAGTCGCTGATCTTCGTCTTCAATCTTACGACTGACTCCCACCCGCCCCAGGGCGGGCATCAGCACTAGATAGCGACCAGGAATGCTGATGTAGGTCGACAGCGTCGGTCCCTTGGTACCAATCCCTTCTTTGATCACCTGAACCAGAACCTCGTCCCCTCGCCGAAAAATTTCCTGAATTGGTGGTTTGAAGCGTGGACGGCCACTTCTAGGGTGCTTGCCTCGTTGGCGATCCCGACCGCCTGACGAGCTGGATTCCTTTCCTTCCTCTCCCTCTTCCCCGCTGTCGTCTATATCCGAATAATGACCATCGAGAATCTCTTCGGGGTCGTAACCTGCCTGTCGGAAATACTGTGGCTCGATATCACTAATATGCAGGAACCCGTTTCGACCGACACCAAAGTCGACAAACGCCGCCTGGATGCTCGGCTCCAGATTGACGATCCTACCCCTGTAGATGTTTCCTACAAAGTTGTTCTGGCTGGCTCGTTCGGTATACAGTTCCTCCAGAACTCCGTTTTCCAGTACCGCGATCCGACATTCTTCGGACTGCGACATGTTGATCAACATTTCTTTCTTCATTGTCATTCCTTGTAGGACAAATTCTGGTTTCTTGCGGCTCCAGGCCATATGCCAGGGAGCCTCATTAAGTTGGTACTTTCTGCTTCGGTCACAACTGGATCGACAGTTCGGGAAGCAGGCCTGCCAGTTGGGACTGTAAAAACGACTCGACCTCTCTGGCGGTATCCAATCGCAAGGCCCTCCACGCCAGCGCTTCGCACTCGCGAGAGGTCACCGATCGAATCGCCTTCTTGACTTGCGGGATGGCCGAAGGAGGTGCTGAAAGCGTGCGAAACCCCATCCCGACAAGGAGCAGCGCGTAGGCCATGTTGCTGCTCATCTCTCCGCAAACGCTGGTGGGAACCGCATGCTGCGTCGCGACTTCGATCGTCTTGTGAATCAGACGCAGCACCGACGGGTCGCATGCCTGATAAAGATCGGCTACCGCTTCGTTGCTGCGGTCGACCGCCAGGGTGTACTGGGTCAGATCATTCGTTCCAATGCTGAAAAAGTCGACCTCCTTGGCGAATTGATCCAGCATCATGACCGCAGAAGGGACTTCCACCATCATGCCGACAGGGATCGCTTCATTGCAGCGGATCCCTTCCTCCTTCAAATCCTCCACGACACTGCGGACGACGAAGCGAGCACTCCGCAGCTCGTCGAGGGTGGAGATCATCGGAAACATGACCCGCACATCTCCTTCCACACTGGCCCGCAAAATGGCTCGCATCTGCGTTCGCAGCAGCGAGGGATTCCTGAGCGACAGTCGAATGCTTCGAAGCCCCAGAAACGGATTGTTTTCGTGCTGTGGGTTCCCGTGCATCCCCATTTTGTCGGCGCCAAGGTCAAGCGTCCGGATGATGACCGGCTGCTTGGGAAACTGCTGCGCCACCGAACGGTACACTTCGTAGTGCTGTTGCTCCGTCGGCTCACTGGTCGATCCCAGATAGAGAAACTCTGTCCGGTAGAGCCCTACTCCTTTGGCCCCGCGTGCGTGACACGCCTCCACCTCCGAAGGGAATTCGATATTCGCCAGCAGTTCGACGTCGATCCCATCGGTGGTTCGGTATCGAGAATCTCACGAGCAATCAGCTCCTTGGTCGATCCTTCAAAAGGCCGCTTGCCGGTCAGCAGCTGGTACATGACCACACCGAGCGAAAACAAATCGCTTCGCCCATCCAACTGGTGTCCTTCTCCCCGCAACTGCTCGGGGCTCATATACGCCGGGGATCCGGCCAATCCCGATCCCAGCGTGGGATCCTCTTCCCGAATCGAGAGCCCGAAGTCCGTGACGTACGGTTCGCCAGTCTTGCTGTCGATCAGGATATTGGCTGGCTTGATGTCGCGATGAATCACTTTCCGTCCGTGAGCGTGATGCAGCGCGTCGGCAACTTTTGCAAGGATCAACGCCACGCTGCGATCCGACGGCGAACGTTTCTGCATGTGCTCCCCAAGTGACAACCCCTCCACCAGCTTCGATACGATGTAGACCGATCCATCGATCACCCGTCCCACATCGTAGACTGGGACAATATTGGGATGATCCAACGATGCCGCCATCTGCGCTTCTCGGAGATACAGATCGATGTCGCTCAGCCTAGCCAGCGCCTCCGGCCGAGGAACCTTCAAAGCGACACGTCGCTGAAGATCGTCGTCGACGCCAAGATAAACCGATCCGAAACTCCCCTCCCCCAACTTGTGCAGCAGCCGATAACGACCATTGCGGAAATCTCCTACCGCCCTTCGGGAGACAAAGCTGCCCGATAGATCGGGACGCGATACGGCGGATCCAGCACCAGGATGGAATGACAAAACTGTGACACCAGAGTCACCCTGGCTGACCTCGCGACTGGCCAACCTGTCGATCCATTCGGCCTGCTCAGGGAACCGCTTTCGATAGTCCTGCCACTCGATCGGCTCGGCGGCCTGTTGACGATGATAGGTTTCAATCGAAAGAAGCTGACAAAGAAGTTCATGGCGATTCGATCCAGGAACTCGCTCAATAAACTGCTCGATCGTCGGTTGGCTTCCGTTCAGATACTGCTCTTCAAACTGATCGCAGATCTGATCCAGGCGGCTTGCATCGATCGGCTGCTGCATCCACTGCTGCACTCGCTGCGCAATGTCAGCCTCCAGGTCACGACCAAGCTGGGAATACCGTGCGAGAAATCTCTGGCGGAGTTCTTCCGTCGGTTCGCTTACCAAAAGGCGTTCAAACTCGCCGACAACCAAGTTCCTCTGCATGGCTTGATCTTCCGCAAGCCATGGGAAAAGCGCCAGGTACTGATCCACCTCGATCGGCACATTGGACTTTAGACAACGGCGGAAATCTGCCTCCAGAAGTTGCCGTTGTTCGTTCGTGCTTAACTCCGGGTGGTCTGCTAATAGACCCCCTAAAGGGAGCCTATTGGACTCAATTGCATCGATCCAATCGTGTGAAAAGGGCATCGACAAGACAGCTCGTGGTGGAACGTTGATTTTGGTGTGTTGTACTAATTCCTACAGGATAGTGAACCGAGTTGCGAGACTCAAGCACGACCCTTGGCATCCATCCAGGCCATCGCGTTCCCAAAATCCGGGTGACTTCGTAAAGAGTCCATCCACCGTTAGTTTAAAAACCGCCTCATTCTTTGCTAATGAGGCGGTAGGGAAGGGAGTCTTCCTGTATGGATGACGGGAATTCCAAACCAATGCCACCAGATTGCGGCTCAACAACCCCAGCCCAAAGCCAGGCTTTGGAAGTGCAGCAGCAGTTCCGCGAGCACTCCAACATCGCAAAGGCAGCTGGACTTCCGCCGTAAGACACTTCTCTCCCTTACACGATGCCGCAACAAAGAATGAAAAGACCCATCGGAGAATTCTGTGGGTCCCTTGGTCTGCAAATCACCCCTTCGATCGAAGGTTGCAACGAGACATGCGCAGCCTATTTCCAGCGTCTCAAAAAAATCCCATCCGGTGACCAGCAAAGATCAACTCAATCGGGATGCATTGATTCCCATGCCACGCGGAAAAAACCCAGAGAGACGAAGATTTTCCGCTTCATGACTTCTTGCGACAGCTCGCAATTCCCTTTCGGTCGTCGTGTGCTGACGCGCGATCTGCCTTTTTCTTTCTTCGCGGTCTGGCGTCTTCGCGTGAGAACCACCGAATCGTACACCCGATCGAAAGGGCCATCCCATGGCAAAAACGTCCCTGCTTGGCAGCCATGTGACACATGTTGCTTTGGCTGGCGGCAGACTCAAAGAAATCTTAGATGGACCAATGAAACGCCCAAGCCATCGGTGCAGTCCTGAAATTTCCTTGTTTCGTATTTCCGAAAGAAAACAAGATCCGCTACCTTCAGAGACTCTTGGCCTGAAAGAACCACCAGATCGCTTGCTAAAGAGAACCGAACGATGACAAAGTCGCTCCTTCTTTTCTTTCTTCTCTGTTTTCTTCCAGCCGAAGAAGCGGGAACTATCGAGTACCCATACAAAACTCCCGAGCCTCAGAAGGTGGGCTGGCCTCTGACCGATGAGGAACGGGCCTATGTGGTGGAGAAGCCCGAGCACGAGCGCCGACCTGGCCGAGAGTCGAATCAGCATCTTCCCAAGCTATGGCCAGTCGTGCCTAGCGCTGGACACTTCGGAGGTGACTCCTGGCTAAAGCTGCATGAAGCGCATGTCCAAACGGTGCTGGCCAACCCAGGCCCAGTCGATGTTTTGTTGGTCGGCGATAGCATCACGATCCAATGGGGAGAATCGTGGCAAAAACATTTCCCCGACGCCAAGGCGATCAATATCGGCATCGGAGGGGACAAGACCCAGAATGTACTCTGGAGATTGGACCACGGAGGGGTCGAGGGAATCGATCCCAAAGTGATCGTGCTGATGATCGGCAACAACAACATGTTCTTCACGCCGGAGACTGGCATCCAAGCCGCAGCCGAAGGAATTGCGATGTGTGCCAAGAATCTTCGGCACAAGTTCCCAAAGGCTCACCTGATCGTTTCCAAAATCCTCCCTGCCCATGCGCCTGGCCATCGCTTTTATGAAGATGTCCGCAAGACCAACAGTGCATTGGACCTGTTGAACCTGGAGCAGGATCCAAATGTCGCCATCTTGGATCTGACCAGCGACTTCACCGAAGCCGATGGGACTCTGAAGAAGGACCTCTACACACCGGACAGCATCCACCTTTCGAAGGAGGGCTATGCGGTGTATGCCGAACGATTGAAACCGTTCCTATCTCGAACCGCAGGAGCGACGCGGTAATTCCGTCATCTCGAAAGAAATCGTTCCACCAATCCTTGCCACCAGAATGGCTTCTTCTTTTAGAAGGATCCTCATGATCCTGTCAGCTCGAAGATCGCTTCAATCTCGACGGCGATCCCGGATGGCAGGGTATTGGTTCCCAGGGCGCTTCGCGTCCCGATCCCTCGATCCTCACCCCAAAGATCGGCAAATAGCTGGCTGCAGCCGTTGACCACCGCAGGCTGCTGAAAAAAATCGTCCGTGGATCGAACCAACGCCAGTACCTTGATGACGCGGTGGATGCGATCGAGCGATCCGAGACCGGCGCGCAGGGTAGCGAGCATCGCTAGGCCGACCTGACGCGCGGCGATCTGCCCTTCCTCCAGCGTCATGTCGCCTCCTACGGTGCCGGTGATCAATGTCCCATCCGGCTTCAAGGGGCCATGGCCCGATAGGTAAACCAAACGGTCGACGATCAACATCGGCTTGTAGAGTCCGACCGGTTTGGGAGCTGGAGGTAGCGTCAACCCGAGTTCAGCAAGTTTCTTTTCGGCCGACATCGATCGTTTCCTTATCGAAACAGGTGGTTGTCTTCGATCGTCCCCCGGCTGACTCGACGTTCCCGTATCCCGCCGTGGCTGGACGCCATTATGTTCGAGAAACATCGATGCACCAAGGGCCGGTGAGGATGAGCCGTATGGATCGCTTGCCACTGCGCCACGTTTTCGCGACACTGACTGGCAAGAACCTTTTGAAAAAATCCGGGAGTCCATCGGATCGATTGCAGCGGCGGCCCAGTGAGACTTGGAAGCGACAGCTTCAAGGGATCAAGGATGACTTCCAGGAAGCGAACCCGAGTGTCTGTGGTGCCAAGGGCAGCTCAGCGCATCCAGATGGTTGGCCTGCTACTTTTGGCCGCCAGTCTTCTCCTGGCGTTGATTCTTCCAGCCGCCGGAATCGAGACCCTGGACCTGGGGGCCAAGGCAGATGCCGTCCTCTTGTCCGACTCCCCGGCCGCTTCGAATTCCGACGATCCACCTAGCCAGCGGCACACGATCCATGTCTACATTCTGCTTGCCGCCAGTGGCATGGCAGGGCTGGCGATGTGGCTGATCGCCGATCATCTGGGACGAAGTTCGGGACGGCGAGCGGCGCGGTCAAGAAGACGGAGCGGGTGAGCGGATCATCGATGGAGGTATGTAGCCAATTAGCGGAAGGTAGAAAAAGGACTACCCTGGATTGAAGAGAGAAATCCTGCAACCACTTCTGCCGTTCTTTGGGAGATCATCTTGTGACCGATTCTGAATCGATGACGGGTTCGATTACCCTTCTGCTTCGACAGGTGGAGACTGGGGACCAGAAGGTTCTTCAGGACCTTTTCGATTACTACTTCCGCGGACTTGCTGCACGCGGAAGGAAACTGATTGAAATCCATGGCGGCGCGCGTGTATCCGACGAGGAAGATCTGGTGGTGATCGTCATGAACGCGTTTCTGACCGACTTGGCCGCAGGTGAGCTTCAGGGGATCCGAAATCGGCACGATGTCTGGCGGTTGCTTTACAGACGAATCCAACTGCGTTCCATCAATTTGGTGCGGGATGAACGGCGGAGCAAGAAGAAGGAAGTGGGGGAATCCCATCTGGAGGGAGCTTCCGGTTCAGACGCTCCTATGGCGATGCAGATGCAACCTGGGCGGAACATCGAATACCTCGAGCGCTATCAGGAAGAGCTGATAGAGAAGTTAAAGCAACCTGCTGAAAAGGAAATCGCGCAGCTTCTCTTTGAGGGGAAGGAGATTCCGGAAATCAGTCAATTGCTCGGGAAATCACCCGCCACCATCTACCGCAAAATCGATCGGATTCGCAGTCGATGGACCTCCGATTCCAGTTTCATCTGATCGATTTGCTCGACAGTTCAGCTACCGCCATCAACTTGGGACGAAAGCGTTCGATTGAAATCGCCCATGGATGGCCAACCGGACGGCTTCCGCCGTACCGCTAGAATGCGGCCGCAATGGCTGTGTCGTTGTGGTTGGCCTTATCCCACTTACCTACGCAATGGTCGGATCGACCCGAAAGCAGTTCCTTAGGATCAAGGGTTCGGCGCTGGTTGAATGCGATCGTACTTGGTCTGATATTTCCGATAGAGTTCGGTGTGGTGGCTATTGAGATCGACTGGCTTTCCACGAATCCAGGCGGCGGTCACTTGAGTCGGGATCTCCAAAATGTCTCCATTGGCGACAAACAGGTTCGCTTCTTTGCCGACCTCGATCGAACCGACTCGATCCGCTACCCCCAGCACTTCGGCAGCTGATAGTGTGATCGCCCGCAGCGCTTCATCGGAAGTCAGACCGTGGGCGCTGGCCATCGCGGCGTGATAAGGAAGATTGCGAACGTTGGCGGCGCTGAATCGGCCCGATCCAGAAATGCAAAAGCGGACTCCTTGGTCTCGCAGTCGCGATGGTAGCGTGTACGCTTCGTCGTACGGCTTTCCGGTCCTCGGAACTCGATAGACTCCTCCAACGATCACAGGTGTCTGGGTCTCCTTGAGCAGTGGTGCGCACTGGTCGGCATCCAGTCCACCATAAAGAATCAGTTTCAGACGATTGGCGCGTGCGAAGGAGATGGCGGATTGAATCTGGGCTGCATCCGCGGCATCGACGATCATGGGAATCTTTCCTTCGACGAGGTCCAGCATCCCTTCCAATCTGGCGTCGTAGGGGATCGATCCTGGTGCATCGATCTTCGCTTTCCCATAGAGGCGACTTTTGTCGATCCACTCCTGAAGTTCTTCCAGTCGTTTCTCTGGTGCCAGATCGCCACCGGCTCCACCGCCACCGCGCCCGCGTCGACTGATCGGAGGGGCGCTGAAGCGGGGCCATTGGAGATGCATGCCAAGGGTTGGGACCAAAGCCATGTCTTCGTAGGTCCAACCATCCAGCCGCATCAGTGAACTCTTTCCAGACAGCCAGCCACCGGACGGGACGGTCAGCGCCAGAAGAACTCCGTTGGCCCGCGCCACAGGAATCGCTTCGCTGTCCGGGTTGAATGCGACTTGAGCCCTGACATTGGAATTGATCTCTCCCGTCTCTGCGGTATCGATCGTCGCACGGACCGATTCGATTTCGATCAAACCGATCTGAGAAAACGATTCGATCAACCCAGGATAGAGATGTTTGCCTTCCAGATCGACCTTCATCGCACCTGGGGCTTCGGGTGGCTCCCCTGCCCCAACCCATCGGATGACGCCCGCTTCGATCAGAACCGATCCACCATCGATCACAGGTCCCGAGACGGGATGGACCTTGGCGTTCCGAAGGAGAACCGGCTGTTTTGGATCAGCTCCTGGAATCTGATCGCTTCCCAGAGCGACCGCAGATCCTGCGGAGGCCAGAAGCAGCATCGCAACACGACTCAAATGGTTCTGCAGCTTCATTCTTCTCCTCCTTCGAAATGATCTTCCTCACCATGCTTGTGGTGGCAGTACTCGTCGTGGCGCGGCCAAAGCATCGATTCATCCAGTGGTCGCCTACCGGCTTCCGCCATCGGCACTTCCTCGCGAAGGATTCTTTGCACCAGTTTCTGATGCAGCGTTTGGTTGTCCTGTCGTCGCTGGATGTCTTCCTGACGATCGAAGAACTTCGCTCCTTCAATCCAAGTTTGTTCACACCGCGCCTTGGTGGACAGGGGCGATCCGTTCCAGAGGACAAAGTCGGCGTGCTTACCTGGTTCCAGCGATCCCACCCAGCGATCGATGCGGAGCTGTTTGGCGGGGTTCAGAGTGACAAACTGCAGCGCTGCATGGGGATCGATTCCCCCATACTTGACGGCCTTGGCCGCCTCATGATTCAGGTGCGTCCCCAGTTCGTTGTCATCGCTGTTGAACGAGACAACGATTCCCATGCGGTGCATCAAAGCGCCATTAAAAGGAATCGCATCGATCACTTCAAATTTGTAGCCCCACCAGTCGGAGAAACTGGATCCCATCGCACCATGGCGAGCCATCGCTTCGGCCACTTTATATCCCTCGAGGATATGCTGCAGGGAGCCAATCGTGACATGGTAGTCTTCCAGGGTGCGCAGCATCGCCAGAATCTCATCCTGGCGATAGCTATGGCAATGAATCCACCTTTTCCCTTGAAGGATTTCCGAGAGCGCCTCCAGTTCCAGATCGCGTCGGGGAGGTATCCCAGTGGCACTGGTGCGCCATGCTTCCCATCGCTGCTGATACTCTTTGGCTGCCTGCAGGCGGTCGCGTATGATCTGCTCGACCCCCATCCGTGTCTGTGGATACCTGGATGGTCCCTCTCCTGGAGATCGATTGCTCTGCTTGACGTTTTCCCCCAGAGCGAACTTGATTCCTTCAGGAGCCTCTTTCATCTTGAGCGACTCGGCATCCTCTCCCCACCGCAGCTTGATCACTTGGTTTTGGCCGCCGATTGGATTGGCGGAACCATGCAGGATATTGGCGGAGGTAACACCGCCAGCCAACTGGTAATAGATCGTGTCGTCCGTCGCGTCGATGAAATCGCCGATTCGCACTTCCGCTGTCACCGACTGCCCCACTTCGTTCACACCGCCATCGGTCGCCATGTGGGAATGGCAGTCGATAATTCCGGGAGAAATATGCTTGCCTGTGGCATCGATCACCAGGGCTCCCTCAGGCGCTTCAATCGCTCGCCCCACACGCTCGATCCTCCCATCGCGACAGAGAAGATCTGCCCCTTCCAAAATCCCTTCCGGACCTCCAGTCCATATCGTTGCGTTCTTGATCAGCAGCAGTGCCACCGGCTCTGCTTTCTTCCTTCTTCCAAAGGCGCTCCACGGATGGACTCGATCCGAAAGGAGTGTGGGGGCCTCCACTTCCTTGGCGACCTTCGTACTTTTCTTGTCGTTCTTCTCGATAGCGCCTTGCGACTTCTCCCCGACCTCCCGACGCTCGGCGGTCAATGCGGCGATGGAACCATCTGGCCAGCGGAGGATGCCATAAGCGCGATCCGGCTGATTGTCACTCTCCAGTTTGGTCAGGCTCCATTGGCCCCGGCCCAACTGATAAGGTTCCAACCTGCTGCTTTCGACACTTCCTGCGAGCCGTTCGTTGCTTCGTTGTAGCTGATCCAACTGAGCGGATGGCAAAGAATCGGATGCTGACGAAACCCCCTTGGAATCGCTCTTTGAAATGGCCGCTGCAACGGGACTAGGCGAGGAACCTTCGTCGGGCGCCGCGACAAAAAGGGAAGGTCGTTCCTGCGAAGATTCCTCGGTCCACCACGAGACTGTCGATTTGCCAGACTCCTCCACTTCCAGAAGGTACTTTTGCGTTCCGCGAACTGGATGGTTCCACTGAACCACCCAAGAACCCTTCCAGGAATTGTCGGGAGTGCTCTCCCACTGGAAACGTTCTCCCTGCACCCAGGTCTCCATCAACTTGGTCTTGCGATCCAGCAGTGGACCATCGGTGATCAAAAGATCGGCGGAGAATCCGCGTGCAATCTGGCCGTGCGTTTTGTCGATACCGAGAAGTTTTGCAGGTATTTTTGTCAGTGCATCGAGCGCCGCCTGGGCGGGCAGTCCATGCTCCATCGCTGTCATGACCCGCGACCGCAACTCCTTAGGATCTTCCAAACCATGGCTGGTCAACGAAAAAGGGACTTGTGCCTGATGAAGGAGAGCTGGGTTTCTGGGTGCCCACTCCCAGTGCATCAGATCTTGAACAGGCACCTGAGAAGCCGATTCGGCGGATGCAACGTTGGGAGCTTTGGGAAAGTCGACTGGCAGCACAATGGGTCTTTGAAGCGATGCGATCTTTTCCAGTAGTCGGTACTCGCGACCCGAACCGCGGAGAATCAGCGGCAATTGGAACTCCCTGGCAAATCGATCGGCCCGCATCGCTTGCTGCTCGTTGGTGGTATCGATCACCACCGGTAGTGCCGATGCTGTCTGGTCCATCAGCGCCTGAAGCGACGCTTGAAAGTCAGGTGCCGCAATCTGTGGACTTGCCGATGCGGTGTCGAGGGCAGATCGGTACCACTGAGCGTCCAGGAGGGTCTGCCGCGCTAACGCTACGGCGCCCATGGGACTGGTAGGATATCCCCCTCCACCTCCAAAGCTGGTTGTCAAACGCAGATGCTGCGCAAAGGTCTCCTTGATCATTCGCTGGCCCGGCTTTCCCGAGGCGGTTGCCACCACGCAACTGGTCCCTTTGATGATCCCCTGCTGAGGTGCGGCCACCAGCGCAGTGATCCCGGCTTGGCGGTATTTCTTCAGACGCTCTTCGTCCCCGGCATACAAGCTGGCAATCGTTCTTTGCGGTGTGATGCGGCGGTTCCAATGCCCAGCAGGAAGTTCGCTTGATTCCACTAGATCCCATTCCGAGTAGGCGTCGATCCATCCCGGATAAATCTCCTTGCCAGGAAACCGAATGACCTCGGTCCCTGGCGGAATCGCGATCGATTGTCCAACCTCCAAGATGCGTCCATCGCGAATCAGAATAATGCCCTTCTCCAAGACTCGACCATCGGAAAGATGGACCTTGTCTGCCTCGAGGGCCACTAAAGGGATTCCGGTCTGGCGGATTCCATCCATCGGTTCGATCGATGTCTGGCCTGCGACGGGTTGTTGCAAGACCAGAATGCAGATGAGGATCAGCCATCGATTGTGGAGGGATCGTTGGAGATGGCGGAGAGATGTTTCCAAAACGCAGCAAACCATCTGGCAGGTGCTCCTGACAAGGGAATCCAGCCTGGAAGTCATCCATCATGCACGGAACGGTGGCATGGTGAAAAACCCTAGGGTCTCTTCCAGGATAGTTGCCACCCCAACCGGGCTCAATGAAAAGCCAAGGGACAAAGGTGAGCGGTTTGCTGGTGAGCATCAGAAAAAAAATCCAGCCGGGATTCCTGTGGATGGCGATTGCTTCACTGCATCCTTTAGGAATCGCTCAGGGAAGGTCTCTGGAGAGCTGGTGTTGTCGTGTCAGTCATTTTCCAACTGGAACCGAACTGCGCAAGTCCTCCGGTGGGCGGTGCCGAACCCCAAAGATCCGGGCGGCTGCCGACGGTCCGATTCCTTTGCCCGTTGATCCAGCATGGCAGCGTGATGTAGGGGTGCAAAGAACTGGACCCACGAATCGAACGGATCACTTGGGAAACGACGATCATTGCCCGAGAACGTAGGCGAAGATCAAAGGAGCCACAATGGTCGCGTCGCTTTGGATCATGTACTTGGGAGTCGCTTTCGCAAGTTTCTTCCAGGTGATCTTCTCATTGGGAACGGCACCGCTGTAGCCACCGTAACTGGTGACCGCATCGCTAATTTGCGCGAAGTAGCCCCACAGACGCGTCTGGTCCTCTTCCATGTCCTGCAAAAGAAGTGGGACGACGCAGATCGCGAAATCGCCGGCGATCCCTCCACCGATCTGGAAAAAGCCGATGGATCGCTTCTGACTGCTGTCGCGATACCAGTGCGCCAGCTTCTCCAGCTGTTCCGTCCCGCTTCGGAGCGCACGATGGGATTGAACGGTGCCATCCATGACGCGCGCGGTGAACATGTTGCCCAGCGTGCTGTCTTCGATACCCGGCGTGAAGATCGGAAGGTTTTTCTCTTTGGCCGCCAGCATCCAACTGTGTTCGGGTGGAATCTGATAGTGCTTCTTCAGATCCTTCTCATCCAACAGCTTGTAGAAGTACTCGTACGGAAAGAGTCCCTTCCCCCCTTTCCCTTCCTCAACCCAATATTTGGTTAATCGGTCCTGCATGTGCATCATCACCGTTTCCGGGATGCAGGTATCGGTGACTCGATTGAATCCACTTTGCAGCAGTTCCACTTCCTCGTCTGCCGACAATGCTCGCCAATTTTCGATGACTCGATAGTCGTTGTGGGCGAAAAGATTGAAGACGTCTTCTTCCAGGTTGGCCGCCGTGCAGCTGATTGCATGGACCTTGTCGTGACGAATCATTTCGGCCAGCGAAATTCCCAGTTCCGCAGTGCTCATAGCACCTGCAAGAGACACCATCATCAGGTTTCCGTCTTCGACAAACTGCTTGTAGCCTTTTGCAGCGGCGAGTGTTTCCCTCGCATTGAAATGACGAAAATGCTTTTCAAGAAAGGCGCTAACCGACATCAAGTCATCTCCCGATCTCAAGTCTGTTTGGGAAACACCCGAAGGTCAATTTCACTGATCTCTAGCCATCGGCATGACGACGTAAATCATGCCATCTTCGGTTCGAAAGAGCGCTGGATCAGATGCCGACTGGATATCCAGTTGGAAGGTCATATCGGGATCCAGCACCCGACAGAAATCAGAGACGTATCGATGATCCATCATCACATGGACCGTTTCTCCCGTGTAGGGAATCGGCAGCTCGATGCGCGACTGCCCCACATCGGCCGTGCGGGACCCTACCACCATCGATCCATGACCGAACTTGAAATCGATCCCACGACTTTCCGGATCGGCAACCACCGCTGCCTGGCGAACGGAGCTGAAAAAGGGACCGACGTTGCTTTCGATGATGATGCTGGAAGTGCGATTGGGAATCACCTGTCGCCAGTTTGGAAAACGCCCCTCAACCAGACATGACTGAATCGTTGCTCTTGGTGTGCGGAGCACCACGTCGTTCGATCGGGCTGCCAGGTGCACCACTTCGTCTTTGTCCCCGATCGATCGTTCCATCAGCGTGAGGGTCTTGGTCGGAATGATGGTCGTTGGACTGGTGGTCTTGTGCCCTTGTACTGGTTTGCAACTACCGATCATCCGAACCAATCGCCGGCCGTCGGTCGCCACGGCGGTGATTTCGTCGCCGGCGATCTCGAAGAGGACGCCACCGAGAGCAAAACGGCTGTTCTCGGTGTCGGTAGCGAAGCTGGTGCGACGTACCATCTCTCGGAAAAGTCGCGCCGGCACTTCGCAATAACTCGATTCCGAAAATTCCGCCACCACCGGGTACTCATCTGGATTGGCGCTTGGAAGATGAAACTCCGAATGCTCCCCTCGCAGAGTGATGCCGCTATCGGTTGTCTCCAGTTCCAGTTGCGAATCATTCAGTTCCCGAAGGATGTTTCCAACGCGGACCACATTGAGCAGACAGGTTCCGGGCACTTGCACATCGACCTGCTCCACCTGGATGCGGATCGAAGATTCCAAATCCGTAGCCGTCAGCAAGACTTCATCGTCCTTGGCTTCCAATTTGATCGAATGAAGGATCTCTTTCGGGCTGCGTGTGGGTGCCACAGAAGCAGCCAACTGGAAGGCGTGATGCAGCTTTTCGCGATTGCAGGAAAGTTTCATGGCGGCCGAACGATGCAAAAGGAACCATAGGCTGGGAAGACCATTCCGAACGAATTCTTTGTTGTATGCCCTTCTAGCTTGCTCCGCTACTCCCATTGATCGCTTTACCTACGGGTCGGGATTCCACCTCTTTCGGATCTCCTATGACTTACTTTCTTTATGAAAATCTTGTAGGAAGTAGGAAGGGGAGCAGGCCAATTGTCGAAAGGTTCTCTGGCCGCTTCGAATCTGCTGGTCGCGAAACGTTTTTCCATGACCGAAAGGGGGTGGGAAAAATGTTGATCGATTGGCGAAAACGTCGTCGCTTTTTGTGTCGAATGTTGGGCAGGTGCTGAAGGAAGGGATCCGCCGACGATCCACCTACCGAAGCATGGCCAGTAAGCGACCAGTTCCTGACAAGAATTCCACCCAAGCGGCGATCTCAGGATGTGTAGGATTCAAGAAAACCTTGCCGATTAGGAAAACTCGGGGGCAATGAAACTCCAGGCTCTTCCTCTCCAAGTCGATCTGGAATCGACCCTTCCAGAGTCGATCTCCCAGTGGGTCCAGATCGCTGATGATCGGATGCAGCAATTCTGGGATAGCTTTTCCAAGAGGCCGATTGAGCAGTACGTGGCCTGCGATTTCGACTATGTCGCCAAGGCGCTTTACGAAATCGATCGTCAGAAGTTATTGGATGGCAACCGGTTCTGCGAATGGGGCTGTGGGTTTGGAATTGTGGCTGGGATCGCCTCCCTCTTGGGCTGGGATGCGGTGGGGATTGAAGCGGAGCCATTTTTGGTTCAGCAGGGAAAGCTGCTGCTGGAACGCCATGGGGTGTCTGCCGAGCTCTATGAAGGCAATTTCCTTCCGCGGCAGGCCAAAAGATGGGTTCCTAACAGCTCCCAACTGGTATCACTCTTTCAACACATCCCGCCAGCCTACGAGGAGATGGGGATGGAGATCGATGATTTTGCCATCATTTTTGCCTATCCCTGGCCTGGGGAGGAGTATTTTTTTCAAGAGGTCTTCCGTCAGGCGGCTCGGGAGGGGGCGCTGTGCCTACTTTTTCGGGGCCCCTACCAGCTGGAACTCTATCGAAAGCTTGGAAGTGGTCCGAGGAATTAGGTTTCACTCCAGCGAGATCACGGGGAATCGATCATTTTCTAGAAAGATCGCGGCGCATTCGAATCAATCGACAGAACGCTAGCGTCCAGCTGGCGAATTGCTTCGGGCCGGAAATTTAAATTGGCTCCCATTTGATTCTCTTCGTCCGGGATGCCGATGTTCTGAGAGCGGCTGTGGTGGATCGCAGCATTCAGGATAAGGGAATGTTCGTATGGTTGTTGGCCCTCCAAGGCGCGGCAAAGCACCCTACTGGTTGCTGATTGTTCCTGCAGTCGCGGGAGTCGCAGCGATTGGTTGGGCGTTTGCAGCACCACAGGAACCAAGGGCTGGCCGCCTTTCACAGGCAGGTGAGGAGGCAGTCCCCAAGCCAGCTCGCCAGGTACGCGACTTTGCGACCCCATCCACACTGGCACCCACTCTGGAAGCCCGTCGTCTGGCCGATCGGAAGACCGACAGCAGCGAATCGCTAGAGCGGATTGCTCGACGAGCTCTGGAAGCGCCATCGATCCCCCTGGAAAATCCGGCTAGCGCGGTCATCGCGTTTGCGGCGCCTCAAATGGACCCGCCAGCTCTTTCGAACCCATCTGTCGCATGGACTCAGGATCTAGGTTTACCCGACGAGGTCCAAGACAACGGGACGGCCGCCAATCTGGTGTCCAACCCCCAAAAACTGAACCCAACTCCAAATTCTGCAATCCCATCCGAAAGTCCACTTTGGGTTGATCCTTCGAGTGGAGCATGGCCCGTACCACAAACCTTGGTGCGGGACCTGGAGCAACTGCGTGAACTTGGAGTCCAGTCTCCTTCCTTGGTTCATTGGGTCGATCAGGTCATCGATCTTCTAAATCAGTGGGGTCGCATCCCGTCGATGGGAGATCCCAACGGTGCACCAATCCTTGCTCAATTGCAGCAAGCACTCCAGTCGATGCCCAATGAGTGGATCGTCGATGCGGACCAGCCAGAGTCGATCCCATTGCGGCAAGCGGCGGCGAGAGCCAACTACGCTCTTGCCCGCCGTTTGGAGATTTGGGATCCCATTTATCGGAATGCGTCTCATTCCTCCGACCATCTGGTGGCGACCACATCCACCGATGCGACGCAGGCGATCGATCGCGCGGAACTGGGAACACTGATAGACGAAGCCAACAAGTCCCTGGCAGCTACTGGGGATCAGGAGGGTTGGCATCGATGGTTCATGATGGACCAGTTGCAAGCGGTCGCCAGCGGCCAGTTATCGGATAGTGAAGTGATCCGCCAGATCAGCAAGCGGCTGAAAGATCGTTCCCGTTCCGCAGCCATTCAGGGACCGCAGAAGCAGCTTCTGGCTAATCCGTCTGTCGCCAACCTTCTTTCGCAGGTGGCACGATGGTCGACCGAGCCGGTCGACTATCGCCAGTTGATCGAGACGTTGGAGGTGATCGAACGGGATTCGACGCATCGCTACCGAAGCGTGCTAGCGCAGCAACTGGATTCTTTGCGAGATGCGGAACAGACCTTGCCGAGAGAAATCGCGCAGTCGCTAGACAAGCATTACCGCAATGCCAACCTACGGGTCTCCGTCAGCCAGGCTATGCTGCAGCGATTCGTCCCCGAAAATCCTCCGATGGAACGCCCTGTCAGGCAACGTCTGCTGGGGGCTGATACTTCAGGAGCCAGCCGCATCGCCACCAAGCTGAAGGTGCTTTTGCGTCCAGCCAAAGAGGCGTGGCAATTGGATCTGCAATTGGTGGGGAACGTCGTTTCCGATACCTCCAGCCGTCGTCCCAGCGCAACCTTCTACAACAACTCCGAAGCGATTGTAGACGCTCAGCGAAAGATTCGAATCGATGCAGAAGGGGTGCGAGTCAGCGGGTCGGAAGCGACTGTCGATAGTGAGGAGCAATTGCGAGGGTTCGAAACCTCCTTCGATTCCATTCCACTGTTTGGAAATCTCTACCGCTCCTTCATGCTGGATCAATTCGATTCCCGTCGACCGATCGCGCAAAGGATCATGCGCAGGACGATCGCATCCCAGACGGACAGCGAGTTCGATCGGGTTTTGGGGGAACGGATCGAGCGAGCGGAGACTCTTCTGCGCGGCAAGTGGATGACTCCGACGCAAAACCTGAATCTCAACACCGACGTCGTTTCCCTGGAGACCACCGAAAACCGATTGATCGGACGTCTGCGTGTTGCATCGTCACAGCAACTTGCGGCCTTCACGCCCAGGCCGATGGCTCCCAGCGATGCATTGGTCAGCATGCAGCTTCACGAGTCGGCGATGAACAACGCCCTGGAAGGTCTTGGGCTTACTGGGAAAACCTGGAAGCTGGAAGATCTTGGGGCGCATTTGGCCAAGCTGTTCCAGCAGGAGGACTGGATCCCTCCGGAGGACATGCCCAAGGATGTGGAAGTCCGATTCACTTCGCAAAGGCCGATGACCGTTCAATTCGTCGATGGCCAGTTGCAGGCAACGATGCGATTCAGTGAGCTGAAGCAGGGGAATCGGCTTCGGATCGAGAACTTTTTGATCCGTGTCGCCTACAAACCTCAAATTCGAGGTCTTGGTCTGACGTTGGAGCGGGACAGCACAATCAGTGTGGACGGACCGCGAATCGGGATGCGAGACCGGTTGCCGCTACGCGTGATTTTTGAAAGGGCCTTTGCTGATCGCGAGCGATTCGAATTGATTCCCGAATCTTCTGGGTCCGACAAACGGATGGTCGATCTGGCGGTGTCTCAGTGCGAAGTTCGCGACGGATGGCTTGCGATGGCTATCAGCCCCAAACGCTCGCCCCATGTCTCTTGGCTGCAGACGCACTTCCCGATTCTGCATCGGTAGCATCCAGCGAGACCGATGATGTTCACCGACCATCCTAGAACGAATCGGGACTTGTGCTAGCCCGCGTGGTCTGCGGATCCGCAGGAGCGATTGGTTCGCTGGCTTTTGGATCTCTCGGAGGCACTGAGCCACGGAGCAAGACCTTCTACAGCTCAATGCCATCCGCGAAATGTTTGCCCAAGAGCAGAGCGAGCCAAACTGAGAAAAAGGCTCTTCCCGCATTCGGCTCTTCAGGAATGATTGCAGAAGGGAACGGTTGCATCGATCCCAAGGCGATTCAACTTCAATCGGTCTCGCGGATTGGTTCAGCCCCCGCCTTTGTCGCAAGAGCTCGATAGGTTGACTCGTCGATGTTGTTATTGAGGATGCGGGTGGAACCGTCTCCCATGACGAAGTGCGCTCCGATGACGTGGTAGCTGCCGAAGTCCTCGAAATGCCCCGCAGGATGATTGGGCGGGTGGTCGGTCGTTCCGACGATTCTCGCTTCTGCTTCGGCCGCTTCTGGAATCACTCCATGCCAGATGGTGCCTCCCAATCGCGTCGATCGCTCCCCGACCATCAGCGTGTTGGAAAGTCCGTCGCTGACATCGCGGAATCGGACGCGACTGTTGCCGTGGAACATCCCGTCGGAGACATAGGGGTCGGCTTCGATTTCCCGGGTGCCAAAAACAGCGGAGTAATTGCTTTTGGAAATCTTGAACAGGGGTGTGCCATGATCGATGCCAGTCGAGAAGGCGCGGAGGTGATGGCCATGGCCCGAACCTTCACCGATCATGAAGGGGTTGCCACCGACATCAGAAGGACATAGGAAGATCGGGATGACGTGAAGCCGAACGGCTTCGTGTTTATCGTCTTCGATAGGAAGATTCTGGTCGATCTGATTGAGGATGTTGTTCTGTTCGATGAATGGCAGGAGAGCCACCGACCAACCCCAGCCAGGCTCCCCGCTACGATCGGGTGAAATCCAGCCGCTGGGCAGCCGCTGAAATGTCGACTCATACTGCTGCAGCGCCAGCCCGATTTGTCGCAGATGATTCATGCACTGCGTGCGGCGAGAGGCTTCTCGGGCAGACTGGACTGCTGGGAGAAGCAACCCCACCAGCACGCCGATGATGGCGATCACCACCAACAATTCCACCAGCGTAAAGCCTTGCTTGCGAGTCATTTGGGGCACCATGGAGAAGATTTTTTTGGAGGCGGAATAAGTCAACCGACAAGAGCATGTTCAGGGGAGATTGGGGGATTTTGCTGGTGGTGTGCCGTTTCTAGCGGGCCAACCCATTTCCTCCCGCAGGCTTCCGATCATTTCGCCTCCAGCTCCTAGTGTTGGATCACAAAATCCTGCTTCGCAGTTCCCGAAAATCGAGTCTTTTGCTGATTTCTCCGAGGGGTTCGTCGAAATCGAAGGTGGTTTCGATCCAAGTCCAGCCCAGCGTGCCGCAGCGGGGCCGATCACTGCCAGCGACCAGATTGCCAGGATGGCCAGCGAAGTGCGCCAAGGATGGGTCACGGAAGAAACTCCCTAATCGTTTATCTTATGCATCTGCATTCCTAATCATGTTAGGTCGTGTCCTTTCCATTCGTCAATCGGAATCGGTGCGTCACGATCGTACTTTTCAGGAAATGACTGGGGTTGGCCTGGGCAAAGCCCCGATCCGTAACCAGAATTGGCGCTGCCCAGAGACCGACAGGTGGGGGATTTTCCCGGAGTGAAAGATTCGTCATGAACGATGCTGTCCCAGCCACCGAATCCGCGCCGCTTCTCCTGCTGGCCTGCTACAGCGTGGCGATCAGTGCGGCTGCCTTGCTGGGGGGCTGGTTGCCATCCTTGATCCGGTTCACCCATGTGCGGATGCAGGTGATCATCAGCTACGTCGGTGGATTGATGCTAGGTATTGCGGTCTTTCATCTGCTGCCCCACGCTCTGGTGGAGATAGGTCCCCAGCGGATCGATGAGATCTCCTGGGCGATGATGATCGGGATGATGGTGATGTTTTTCCTCCTGCGGGCCTTCCATTTCCACCATCATGGAGAAGGGGATTTCGCTGAAGCGTCGCTGGGTGAACCGCACGGGCATAAATGCCATGGAGACCATCACCAGCACGATGAGCACCAACATGCGGCAGACCATCGACACGAAACCAAGACCGCATCCCCTTGCAGCCATCAAGACCAGTGTGATCTGGGGCAGATCTGCAGGGAGAAAAGTGGAGATTTGGGTAACGACCAAGCTGCTGGGGTGGGAAAGGGGTCATCAAGCGGTGGGCAATGGAACTGGTTGGGAGTGCTCACCGGTCTGGGGTTTCATACCCTGCTGGATGGTGTGGCGCTGGCAGCGGCGGTGGAGTCAGATTTTCACGGGGAGCCGGGTTGGTCGCTGTGGGGTGTGGGTGTCTTCCTCGCCATCCTGCTTCACAAACCACTGGATGCCATCTCCATCGCTTCGTTGATGCGTTCAGCAGGTTGGTCGTCGTCGTCCAGATTTCTGGTCATCTTCGGTTTCTCGCTGATGATCCCTTTGGGGATCCTGCTGGCAAATCTAGGGTGGCTGGGTGCCGGCCAGAAACATGGTTCGATGGTTGCCTGGGGACTTGGATTCTCCGCTGGAGTTTTTTTCTGCATTGCACTCTCGGATCTACTGCCCGAAATGGAGTTCCATTCGCACAACCGCATCCGGCTTACGATCGCGCTAATTCTTGGAATCGCGACAGCCGTCGGGATTGGGTATCTGGAGCCCAAGCATGCGCACGCGCCACGTGAGGCGGGGCAGTCGCATCCCCACGACGAGGATGGCCACAATCACTCGCACTGATACCGCGAGGATTGCTCTTCCGATCTGGCTTGCCGGAAAGAGCACCGTTCGCTTAAACTAACGGCGCTTACCAACTTCTTTTCCCTGAGGCGGGCATGAGGATGGACAGCGTCCATGCAATCACAGTCTTCCTCCGAGGCGTTGGTCGATACGGCGGCGCGGCCATCGTTCGATCGGTATGAACTGGACGGCTTCTACGACGAAGCTGTCGACCCAAGCCAACAATTTCGTCCATCTTCTGCGCTGCTGTTGCAACGTGTCGAGGAGCTGCCACCTGGGGAACTGCTGCGAAGGCAGCAGGCAGCCGAGCAGCTTCTATTCAGGATGGGGATCACCTTCAATGTCTACGGTGATTCCCAAGGTGCCGAGAAGATCTTTCCATTCGATATCATCCCGCGCACGATCGATGCCCAGGAATGGGCGCGGATCGAGTCGGGGTTGAAGCAGCGCATCAAGGCGCTCAATTGCTTCATCCACGATGTCTATCACGATCGGGAGATTGTGCGAGCCGGTGTGGTGCCTGCCTTTGTGTTGGAGACATGCAAAGCGATCCGGGAGCCCTGCCGCGGGTTGAATCCGCCGCGAGGCGTCTGGTGCCATATCACCGGGACCGATTTGATTCGAGGCGCCGACGGGACCATCTACGTGCTGGAGGACAACCTCCGGTGCCCATCGGGGGTCTCCTACGTGCTGCAAAATCGCTTCGTGATGAAACGCAGTTTCCCTTCGCTCTTCGACCTCTCTCATGTCCGACCGGTGGATGACTACCCCAGCCGACTTTTTTCGCTGCTTCAGAAAATGGCCCCCTCGGCCATTTCCAATCCAACCGTCGTCGTGCTGACTCCCGGCGTTTTCAACAGCGCCTACTACGAGCATAGTTTTCTGGCGCAGCAGATGGGGGTTGAGCTGGTTGAAGGGCGCGACTTGGTGGTGCGCGATGACACCGTTTTCATGCGAACCACGCGAGGCTTCCGGAGGGTCGATGTCATCTACCGACGCATCGATGACGATTTTCTCGACCCCAAAGTCTTCCGATCCGATTCCCTTCTGGGTGTACCGGGACTGATCGATGCCTATCGCAGCGGTCGCGTTGCCCTTGCCAATGCACCTGGTACTGGGGTCGCGGACGACAAGGCGATCTATGCCTTTGTGGAAGCGATGATCGAGTTCTATCTTGGAGAGAAGGCCATTCTGCCGAACGTACCTACCTATCTTTGTTACCGACAGGATGATCTCAAGTATGTTCTGGAACACCTGGATGAACTGGTGGTCAAGGCGGTTGGGGAGTCGGGTGGATATGGAATGCTGGTGGGGCCACAGTCGACCGCCGAGGAACGGCGCGCGTTCGCGGGTAAAATCGTTTCCCAGCCGCGCAACTACATCGCACAGCCGACGATTCAGCTGTCGCGCGTCCCCACGCTGATCGGCGACCATTTCGAAGGCCGCCACGTCGATCTCCGGCCCTACATTCTCTACGACGGTCAGGAGGTTTTCGTCCTGCCAGGCGGCCTGACCCGCGTCGCGCTTCGCAAGGGCTCTTTGGTCGTCAATTCGTCTCAAGGGGGTGGCAGTAAAGACACCTGGGTGATCGCTGCCCCGGTGCGAAAGGGAGCGGGTTCATGATCATCGTGTTGCTTTCGTACTCCCCGCTACGCCCAATCGCGCCTTCCAGGGGGAACCTCGTGTCATGCTGAGCCGTGTTGCGGATTCGATTTACTGGATGTGTCGTTACATCGAACGGGCCGAGAACTTGGCTCGCTTCATCGAGGTGACGTTTTCGACGCTGCTGGGGACGGCTGCCAATGAAAAGCAATCGTGGAGCCCCCTGATCAGCACCACCGGTGATCTGCAGTGGTTCCAAAGCCGATACGGAGAGGCGACCCGGGAACAGGTGGTCTATTTTCTCACGTTCGATCCGGAGTATCCCAATTCGATTCTCTCGTGTGTGACCGCTGCAAGAGAGAATGGACGGAGCATCCGCGAAGCTCTTCCCACCCAGGTCTGGGAACAGCTCAATCAGTTCTACCAGCGCACCTTGCAACTGTCTCGCCAGCCCGATGCGTTGTGGCAGAGCCCACTCGATTTTTACCACGAAATCAAACTCTCCAGCCACCTCTTCAAAGGGCTGATGGATGGTTCGATGAGCCATGGAGAGGGATGGCACTTTGCAAGGATGGGGCGCTACCTGGAGCAAGCGGACAAGACGACGCGGATGGTCGATGTTCAGTACTATCGCCTGCAACCGATTCGCGATGCCATGGGATCCCCTGTCGATGACCTCCAGTGGTCTGCGCTGCTGCACAGCCTCAGCGGTTTGGAGATGTATCGGCAGAAGTACCACCAGATTCTACCTGTGCGCGTCGTCGATTTTCTCATGCTCGATCGCGCCTTCCCCAGCTCGGTCATGCACTGCATCGATCAAGCCAACATCTCACTGCATGCCATCAGCGGTTGCCCAGTCGATTCGTTCTGCAACTTGGCGGAACAGCGGCTGGGTCGTCTTCGCAGCCAACTGGCATTCATGCGGGTGGACGAAATCCTGCAACAGGGACTGCACGCATTCATCGCGGAACTCCAGAACCGAATCAATGCGGTCGATGATGCAGTCTTTCAGGATTTCATCGCGATCAGCGGTGCTCCAGCCACCGAAGAAACGCCTTCCATGGAAGAGAAGATGCGAACCGCCAACACCTGAGGTTTGGTCCATCCGGCAATTCCGTGGGTCGTATCCTTCCAGCCGACCGGAGTCGGTGGGATGGAGTCGGTGGGGCGAGAGCTACCGAAACAAAGCTTGCGATGGATCTCACCCTCCCCTTCGGGATGCAAGGCGTGCGATGGATCTCACCCTCCCCTCGGGGTGCAAGGCTTGCGATGGATCTCACCCTCCCCTCGGGAGGGTCGCGAGGAACGAGCGGGGAGGGCTTTCTCTTTCAGGTCCATCCATTGCGGACCATTCTGCCCGGAGGGACGTGAGGTTCCCTGCCTCCAGATTGCCCGATCGGAGTGACCCGATCAGTAGACTCTCAGCCACAGACTCTTGAGATACTCCGACTGAGGGCAGTGGCTGGCGACGGGGTGATCTGGCGGAGCACCGGTGCGGCTGACGATCTGCACGCGTCTGGGAGGTTGCCATACCCCATCGGCATCCCAACCCCCTGCCCTGGCAGCTTTGCTGACCAGATCGTAGAACTCATCCCAACTCAATAGTCCCGCGCAGCTGCACGTCAACATCCAGCCGCCGGTTTTGACCAGCTGGATCGCCAGACGATTCAAATCGAAGTGCTTCTTCGCCCCTTCCTCATGCTCGTCGCGATTGCGAATCAGCTTGGGAGGATCGAGCACGACGATATCGAATTGCTTTCCGGTACGGAGAAGATCTCGAAGATAGGCGAAGGCATCCGACTGAGAGTAGCGAACGCGCACCTGATTGACATCGGCATTCTTTTTCGCCAGCTGAAGCGGGGCTTCATCCAGGTCGACTCCAATCACCTCGGAAGCTCCCCCTAAGGCCGCTTGAACGGAAAACCCTCCGGTGTAGCAGCAGAGATCCAGCACGCTGCGACCGGGGCTGAGCTCCTTCAGCCGCAATCGGTTGTCTCGCTGATCGCAAAAGAACCCCGTCTTGTGCCCCGATTCAAACTGGATGCGAAACTTTGCCTCAGCCTCGCGGACCTGCACCCATTTAGGAAGCTCCCCGGAATCGAACGCCGGGACGTCGTACCCTTCCTGGCGATGGAACAGCGGGCTTGGCTGCACCAGCCAGTGGCGGGTACCAAGCCGTCGCGAAAGCCCTTCCATCACGCTTCGACAGCGAAGGTACATCGCCATCGAGAAAACCTCGGCACTCAAGACATCGCCGTAACGATCGACGGCCAGCCCCGGAAATCCATCCGCCTCCGCATGGATCACGCGATAGGCATCCGTCAGCTTGGGCAACCCCAGCCACTGGTGCCGCAGCTCCACGGCCTGATCCAAGAGCCGATCCCAATAGGCTTCATCGGGCCGCTGGCCCCACCAGCTGGCAAGTCGCACTGGGATCTCAGAGCGTTCGTTGTATAGCCCGTACGCAAAAACCTTCGCTTCCTGTTGCTCCAAATGGCAGACGCGAACCCAGTCGCCCGTCGCCATCGTCCCCTCCACCCGCTCGATCCTCTTGCGAAACACATTCGGCTGCATGGTTGCCCGCCCTAGATAAACCGTCGCCATCGATTCGTCCGATGGGCAACCTAGGGGTTGCTGGTCGAGGCATAAGGGGACCGATCGACCCCGCGCTGGCAGGCCAGAGGCCGGTGGACGATCGGAGGGCATTGAAGGATCGGATTGGTAACTGGATCGATCCCAGTCCGATCGATTCGAATCGCCACCCGATCCAGGTCGACCCGCTCGGTCACCCTGGGGGCCGCGTTGATAGGGGTTTGGCCTTTTGGCTGGGGGCCCATGCTTCGATGGCCGATAAGGGCCCTGCCCTCTGGGGCCAGGTTTGCGGGGTGGTCGGTCGCCCGACATGTGGCGATCCTTTATCTGGAGGTGGTGGCCAACGGGAGCGGTCAGGAGGAGGCGGCAATCGGCCTTTGCGTTTGGTTTCGATCCAGTCGCCAGGCAACAGCCGCGCTGGCGATTGCTTTGACCAGAATCTCGCCAACCACCAAGCTGAACAGAACCTTCCAGGAGAAAACTCCCGCGAACGCGATGGCGTTGAAGATCAAGCTGTCCAGTGGAATGCTGAGGGCATTGGAACTTGCCACGCGCATCCACCACGATCGGTGCAGCAGTCGATGGTAGATCTCCGTGTCGGCCGTTTCGCTCAGCACAATCGCCACCAGCGACGCCAGGACGATACGCATCGGTACCTGAAGGAATAGATTCTGAAGAACCATTCCCACCGCAGCGACGGCGATCATCGCGTACACCCAGCGTTTGCCTTGATGATGCACCCGATCCCGCAGCGTGAAGGTCGCACCAAAAACCAGCGTTCCGGCGGCCACCATGCCAATTCCGGGAATCGGAAGAAAAACAGTCGCCAGAAGATTGGCAACCCAAACCGCAATGCAATAAAGAGCCGATGCAAACACGCGACGAAAAAACCCTGGGAAACTCCAGATCCAAACCCTCCGACACCTCACCAGAATGACCCTGCGCCGCTGGTGTTGCAATGCCAAACTTCAGCCGACTCGGACAACGCCCTCGTATTCGTCCCAGTTTTTCCTTCGACGCCGAAGGGTTTGAAGATGAGTGATCATTCAGAAGCACTCTTCGGGAATGGCTGGTTTCCGAACGCTTCCTGCGGTGGATCGGCTCGATCATCCACCTGCGTCCTTAACCCCTCCAGCCGCTCCTTCAATTCCCGGACCACCGCCTCATACTGCGGATCTGCGTAAAAGCTCCGTGTTTCTTCCGGGTTGGCGAGTCGATCCAGCAGCTCCCAGGAATCCCCATCGGTGTAGTAATGGACCAGCTTGTACCGTTCGGTGATCACTCCCCGGTGCGGCTGGACTCGATGGGGTGCTGGGTACTCGTAGTAGTGGTAGTAGAGTGCATCGCGCCAGGCAGTAAGCTTTGGATCGGCAAGCAATGGCCGTAGGCTGGTTCCCTGCATTGGCTGGGGTGGCTTGACACCAGCGGCATCAAGAAACGTCGGCGCAAAATCGATCAGGGAAACGATTTTTTCAGAGTGAGATCCTGGGCGCGTCACTCCGGGCCAGCGCACCAGCAGGGGCGTGCGCGCCGATTCCTCGAAGATCCATCGCTTGTCAAACCAGCCATGCTCGCCGAGGAAAAACCCCTGATCCGATGTGCAGACAACCAGGGTGTTTTCGGCAAGGCCATGCTGATCCAGATACTCGAGGACCCGTCCGACACTTTCATCGACCGCTTTGACGCATCCTAGATAATCGTGCATGTAACGCTGGTAGCGCCACTTGATCAGCTCCTTGCCCTGCAGATTTTTTTCGATGAACGCCTGATTCCTCGACGCATAGTACGCATTCCATTCTTCAAGTTCCTTGGGCCGCATGCCGGTGGGAGTGCGCAATTTCGCATCCAGATCGGTGAACGTCCGGTCGATCCCCATGTCGTGATCCTTCACGGCTCGCTGACGCCCCTCTAGATCGTCGAATAGCGTGGGTGGTTCGGCGAAAGGTTCATCCCCGTTGAACCCCAAATGGCGAATCGGAGGAGCCCACTCGCGATGGGGAGCCTTGTGCTGAAGCATCAAAAGGAATGGCTTTTCGGGGTCGCGTTTGTCCAGCCACTCGAGGCTCAGATCGGTGATCCGGTCGGTGACATAACCTACCTCGGTCAACTTCTCTCCCATCCGATTCATCGGTGGGTTGTAGTAGATCCCCTGGCCCGGAAGAATCTGCCAGTGATCAAATCCTGTCGGTTCCGAGACCAGATGCCACTTTCCGATCAGTGCCGTCTGGTACCCAGCCTTCTGCAGCAACTTGGGAAACGTCTGCTGCTGACCATCGAAGCGGCTATTCGTGTTGTTGAAAAAACCATTCTTGTGCGAGTACAGTCCCGTCAGCACTGTCGCTCGACTGGGTCCGCAGATCGAATTGGTGACCATGCAGCGATCGAATCGCATCCCCTCGCGTGCGATGCGATCCATGTGAGGCGTCTGGAGCAGCTTTCGCGCTTCTCCGTAGGCGCTAATCGCCTGGCAGGTCAGGTCATCCGAAAAAATGAAAACGATATTGGGGCGCTTCAACTCCGAATCGGCAGCAGCGGGCTGGTCGGCGGCCGCCATCGGAAGGGGAATCTGCAACAGGAGTAACGCCATGGAGAGCAGGCCATGAGCCAGCGCCATTGCCCGGCAGCGGCCTGGGTGTCGATCGAGCATCGTGCAACCTTTCTGAATCACGTTTTCCGGCAAGGCGACCCACTGCTCCTTCGACCAGCAGGAGTCTTTCAGCCAATCTAGCCTAACAAATCCGCCAAAGCGAATTTCAGGATGGAACCCTCGCTGGAGGCTCTCTGTTCGTTGCGATCGGACTGTTCGGGTTATTCGGCATTCTCCCGAGTCGATTTCAGACTATTCTGACATCGTAGGTGATGTGGCGCGGGGTGGCGGACGATGCTCCGGTCGAAGCGGCGTGCAAGTCATCCGGCGCACGTTCGCGCCACTCAGTGGGGCCGGTTCAGTGAGGCCGGTTCAGTGAGGCCGGTGGGTGGCGAAGGCCGAGCCATTTTTGCGAGGTAGCCGGTCGCAGGATGAGGCGGACTGGGGTTCCATGGGAATCGAGGTGGGAGCCGGCAAGATGGCCGGCCCCGCTCGAACACGAAAGTCGATATGGATGGGTGAGAGTCCTTCGCGCAGTGGCGTTTTTGATTCGGGGACCGATCAGCGATTGGCCCGCTTCAGTGAAAGCATCAGCCAGGATCACCGGCTGGCCCGGTACGATCTGCGCGGATCGATCGCCCATGCGCTCATGCTCGCCCGTCAAGGCATTCTCACCGATTCGGAAGCTAGCCAGATCGTCACTTCCCTGGAGGAGATCGGCGGAAGAATCGAACGGGGTGAACTGCAGCATCGGATCGAGCTAGAAGATATCCACATGCATGTGGAGCAGGCGTTGATCGATCAGTTGGGAGATGTGGGGCGGAAACTGCACACAGGCCGGTCCCGCAACGACCAAGTTTCCACCGATCTGCGACTTTGGACGCGCGATGCGATCGATCGCGTGGTCCGACTGCTTACCGATCTGCAGCGAGCCTTCTTGGAACGATGCAAGATCGATGAAGGAATCGTTCTTCCGGCCTACACTCATTTGCAGCGCGCTCAACCAGTTTTGGCAGCGCATTACTGGCTAGCCTATATCGAGAAACTGGAGCGAGATCGGCAAAGGCTGCTGGACGCGCGAAGGCGGGTCAATCAGTGCCCTTTGGGCGGAGCCGCTGTTGCAGGCACCAGCCTTCCGATCGATCGCCACTGGGTCGCCAAGGAACTGGGGTTCGAGGGGGTGGCCGCGAACAGTATCGATATCAGCAGCGATCGAGATTTCGCCATCGAATCGACCTTCGCGCTTTCGCTGATCGCGGCGCACATGAGCGGCTGGGCGGAGGAGTGGATTTTGTGGTCGACCGTCGAATACGGATTCCTCAAGCTGCCTCATCGATTCTGCACCGGCAGTTCGATCATGCCTCAGAAAATCAATCCGGACACCTTGGAGTTGACGCGTGGCAAGTCAGCGCGCGTGATCGGCCATCTCCAGACGCTGCTGGTGCTGATCAAAGGACTCCCGCTTGCGTACAACCGAGACCTACAGGAAGACAAGTTTCCGCTTTTCGATTCCTTCGACACGGTGGAAGCCTGCCTGGAGCTGGCGATACCTATCGTCCAGCAATCGACGCTCCAGAAACCAGCGATCCAGGCGAGGCTGGAGCACGGTTATCTGGATGCCACGACGGTGATGGAGAAATTGATCGTCCTGGGAATGCCACAGCGCACCGCTCATCATATCGTGGGCGCACTGGTGCATGCCGCGATGCAGCGCCATGTACCGCTCGCGGAACTGCCGGACGAGGCGATCGGGGCGATCGATCCTAGACTAAGCGATGCCACATGGCAGCAGGCGCTCCGTGCATCGATGGGTGCCGATGCGGCAGTCCACGCCTACCAAAGTTACGGATCCAGTCATCCTCAGCAGGTGGCTCATCAGATCGCCGCCTGGACCGCTCGCTTGGACGCTCGACCCAACGATCCCAATCTCGAAAAACTTGAGACGATCCAGAACTGAAAGCAGCCAGACCCAAGAGATTTTCTGGAGAGATTTTTCTGATCATGCTGAAACACCTTCAAAGGTCGCTCCTAGGCTTCCCAACTCGTTGCGCCATTCCATGCGGCTCCAAGAGATCCAGCATTCGTTTTCATGCGATGATCAGCTGGAGGCTGCTTGCCATCGCGATGATGCTGCATGCCACTGGGGTGATTCAGGCGCAGGAGGATCCCTTTGGTGATCCGGCGGCAAGCGCGGCAGAGGACCCATTCGGGGCGCCGGCAGCGGCTGCGGGAACGGTGGCACCTCAGGGAGCGTCTGGGAATCGCGCCACGCTGCCAAGCCAAGCGGAGTGGTCACCAGATCCAGTCATTCGGAATCTTCGCCAGCAACCGGCTCGCAATCACCGCGAGCTGGCACGAGGTGTGCTCTATCTCAGTCGCCTTCAGGCATGGGAAGATCTGGCCAGTTGGATCGCACCATGGATCGACCGACCCCTGACACCCGACCAAGCGGCCGATATGGTTTCGGAGATAGGAGCCGACGGCTGGTTGGCGGCACGCCGCGTCGCCGGATCGTCGCTTACGGAAGAGCAGCAAAGCTGGATCGATCGTATCCTCGAACAGGCTAGCCTGTCATCGCGAGATCCAAAACTGCTGAAGCAACATTGGGACAAACTTTCGGATAGCCGATTGGCAACTCGCAAGGAAGGGGCCCTGGGATTGATGTCGGCTGGGTCGACAGGACTGGCATACCTTCTGCAGCAGTCGATGACTGAGCCGAAGGTGCCGGTTCAGGCAGTGGGTGGGACGCTTCGGGAGTTTCAATCGGAGGGAGTTGCTGCGGCCAAGGCGGCTCACGCGCTAGCCATCCCGGAAGCCCGCCAGCGTCTTCTGCCTATTCTCGCCGCGATGCCGGGTGCCAGCTATCTGCCGCAGTTGGTCTCCGGGATCTATGACGCCCAGTTGGATCCCCCGACCCGCAGTTACCTAGCCAGTGTGGTGGAATCGCGGATTGGCCATCTTCCTGGCCAGACGGAAACGCTCAACTGGCTGGGGCAGCAGTTGAAGGATCAGTTCCACGCATGGAAGATCGCTTCGCAAACCGATATCCCGGCCGACCGACCTGTCTGGCGGATCGATGGAGGCAAGTTGCAGGAGGTGGTGGGTGATGAGCGGCAGTTGGCGGCCGGTCAGACGCTGCAGACCGCGCTGATGATGCTTCGCAGCGCCGACCTTCCCGAGGACCGCGCCGCACTGCCGATGGCACTTGCTCTGGAAGCGCTGGCTCAGTTCCCTCCGGCCTCGCAATCCGACCCCATCGTCGCCCTTCAGTCGCTAGTGCCACACGACCGATGGAACTCGGTGACCCTTTGGCCCCAGGTCTATCAGGCGGCAGGCGATTGGGTGCTTCCGCGCGCCGCCTACCAGACGCTGCGTCAGATGGAATCGCTGCACAGCAACGATCAAGTTCCCTCGGATGCCATCGCTGGAAGTCTGGTCGACGCCGCTAGGCATGGAGCGATGGCGCACCGCTATGCGGCCACCAGCCAATTGGCTTCACGCTGGCTAGCAGGAGCTGGCACGGTGGCGGGAGCCAGTCAGGCGATCGCTGATAATCTTCAGGAGATGTCGAAGCTGGAAGGAGCGCCGCTGGTGCTGATCGCTGGTCGCGACGCGTCGCTGCGAAGCATTGCGACCAGGGCGCTCAAGCCGCTGGGGATTCGAACCGCCGAAGTGAACGATGCTCGTGAACTCCTGCGTTGGGTGGAACAGCCGCATCCGGTGGAAGCGATCCTTGCGGTCGATCGAATCGGAGTTGGGGATTTGAGCGAAGCGCAGTGGGTTCAGAAACTCAGGGCTCATCGAAGGACGCGCGACATCCCGATCGGGTTGCTTTCGAACGAGATACCGGAGACGCAGGAGTGGGTGCTGGCAGAAACACCTCGGTTGTTTCGGGCGCCGATGCCGGGGTCGATCGAAGCGATGGATCAGATCTGGCAGCAGTGCCAGAGGCTGGCCGGGGGGGCTCCCATCGACGCCTCGCAGCGATGGCAGTGGAAGGCAGTCGCGGACCGCATTTTGGCGGAAGTGGCCAGCAAGCCGTCCAATCAGCGTCCGGCAGGCACCGATCGCTGGCGACAGGAGCTTTGGGATGGACGGGTTGAATGGGAATCGAATCAATTGGATCATGACAAGAAGATCCTGCCAGTCTCCCAGACACCGAAGAATACCTCCAACTGACACAGGCCCCGATCGCTCATGGTGCGCTACGGTTCGAACGCCTACCCCGAGGATGGACCGCCGCTGGCGGGGATCATCGGAGCCGGGCCTGCCATGCAGGCGGTTTTCGAGAAGACGCAGCGCGTCGCTCAAAGCAACGCGTCGGTGCTGTTGCTTGGTGAGACCGGCACCGGGAAAGAACTGATTGCGACGGCGATCCATCGGCTGAGCCGAAGGGCTTCGGCGCCGTTTGTGAAAGTCAACTGCGGAGCGCTCAGTGAGAGCCTTTTGGAGAGCGAGTTATTCGGGCATGTGCGAGGCTCTTTCACCGGCGCGGTCAACAACCGCACTGGGAGATTCGAAGCCGCGCACACGGGAAGTATCTTTCTCGACGAAATCAACAGCACTTCCCTGCTGCTGCAGGTGAAGCTTCTGCGCGTTTTGCAGGAGCGGGAATTCGAACGCGTCGGGGATACCCAGACGATCACCGTCGACACGCGCGTGATCGCGGCCAGCAATCGCAACCTCGCCGATGAAGTCGCCGCGGGACGTTTTCGCGAAGACCTTTACTGGCGTCTGAACGTCGTGCCGATCGATATCCCTCCACTCCGCGATCGCCGTGAGGATATCCCCGATCTGGTCGCGTTTTTCCTTCGCCACTACAACCAAGCCAACGATCGAAAGATCCAGGAGATCGATCCCGAGGCGCTGAAGGCTCTCCAGGCCTATCACTGGCCAGGCAATGTGCGCGAGCTGCAGAACTACATCGAACGGGCGGTGGTGATGGCGCAGTCAGATCGCCTATCGATCGATCTACTACCCGAATATCTGATCGGCGCCAAAGAGAACTCGACGGGGGATGCGGCGTGGTTGGCAGGAGCTGATTTTGAGCAACTGGTGCCCTTGGTGGTTCGGCGCGGTCTGGAGGAGGCGCCCGTCGATGCTGAAGATCTTCATGCTAAGGTGGTCGACCGCATCGAGAAGGAACTCATTGCGCAGGTGCTGGATGCATGCCAGCAAGTGCAGACCAAGACGGCGACGCGTCTGGGAATCAACAGAAATACGTTGCATAAAAAAATGAAGGATTACTCGCTGGGAGATTCGGATTCCCCCTGACCAGACTGGATTGGGGTCTGGTTCGACGCTGCACCACTGCCGCGATCGCCTCCCTCAGCGCCTCGAGTCCGGTGGAGGTGGTCCGATCGATCGGGATCAGCCGCAAAAGCCAACAGGAAAATGGAATCGAGCCAAAGTAAGCTGGGGCGAACTGGAGCAGCTTTGTTGGAATTTTCCAAGCAAGGTCGAATGGAGAGCCATGAAACGCTTTGTGGTGACAGGGGGAGCAGGATTCATCGGATCCAACCTCATCCGGCACCTTATCGGGCTTGGGCATCATCTGCTCAACATCGATGCATTGACGTATGCCGGTAACCTGCAGTCGCTGAGCGACATTCAGGGGCATCCGAATTATCAGTTCCAGCGGCTCGATCTTCGCTCTAGCGATGGACTCTTGGATCTTCTTCAAGGCTATCAGCCCGATGCGGTCTTGCATCTGGCGGCCGAGAGTCATGTCGATCGATCGATCGAAGGTCCTGCCCCTTTCATCCACACCAACGTCGTTGGGACATTTCATCTGCTGCACGCCACTGCACGGTATCTGGCACAGGCCGACCGATCCAAAGCCGATGCGTTTCGTTTCCTCCATGTTTCAACCGACGAAGTCTTTGGCACACTGGGCGCTGCGGGTTTGTTCTCGGAGCGGTCCCCTTACGATCCCAGGTCGCCCTACTCGGCCACCAAAGCTGCGTCCGACCACTTGGTGAGGGCGTGGCATTCCACCTACGGGTTGCCCACGCTCATCACCAATTGCTCCAACAACTATGGCCCTTTTCAGTTTCCTGAGAAACTGATCCCGACGGTGATTCTCAAGTGCCTTCGAAAAGAGTCGATTCCTATTTATGGTCGAGGCGAAAACGTGCGCGATTGGCTTTACGTTCTCGATCACTGCAAGGCGATCGAAAGAATCGTCGAGAAGGGACGCATCGGCGAGACGTACCTTGTGGGAGGCAATAACGAGATGACCAATCTGGCACTGGCAAAGAAGATCTGCGGGATCATGGATCAATTGAGACCGATCGCCGATGGAAGCAGCCACGAATCGCTCATCACCTTCGTCCCCGATCGTCCAGGTCATGATCATCGCTATGCGGTGGATGCCAGCAAGCTGAAAGCCGAACTCGATTGGCAACCAGATTCCAATCACCAGCAGCTCCTGAAGGAAACCGTGCAGTGGTACCTGGACCACGAAGAGTGGTGGCAGGCGATCCTCTCCGGACAGTACTCGCTGGAGCGCCAGGGATTGCAGTTGCGGTGGGAAAAATGACAGAGGCTGCAACGCTTATAGCCGATCGTTTTCCGCCCCCGGGCGATAGGGCGATCGAGTATCCAGCTGTTTGGCAGGGAAGTTCGATGGGCGCCCGAGACGAAATGAGGATCGGATGAACGAGTCGAAAAAGGGAGGTCCTGGCGTAGAGCGAGTCGGCATCATCCTGGCCGGTGGAAGCGGAACGCGGCTTCATCCGGTCACCATGGCTGTCTCCAAGCAGCTGCTGCCGATCTATGACAAGCCGATGATCTACTACCCGATGTCGGTGCTGATGCTGGCAGGGATTCGGGAGATCCTCGTCATCACCACCCCGCACGATCAAGCTGCCTTTCAAAGGTTGCTGGGGGATGGAAATCAGTTCGGGATTCGATTGTCCTGGTGCGTGCAGCTAAAGCCCGAGGGACTGGCTCAGGCATTCACGCTAGCTGAGCCGTTCATCGACGGTCGACCATCCTGCCTGATCCTGGGAGATAACCTTTTTTATGGTGAAGGATTCAAGCAGCTTCTTCAGTCGGTGAGCCGAAGTAACGACCCGGGAGCAACGATCTTTGCTTATCCTGTGCGGGATCCCGAGCGTTATGGCGTAGTTCAGTATGATTCGGCGACCGGAGTGGCCCAGTCCCTGGAGGAAAAGCCAAAGAAACCCAAAAGCAGTTTTGCAGTTCCTGGGCTCTATTTCTATGACCACCGCGTCTGTCAGTTCGCCAGACCTCTTCGCCCTTCGCCGCGAGGGGAACTGGAAATCACCGATCTGAACCGGATCTACATGGAGTTAGGGCAGTTGAAGGTCCATGAACTTGGCCGTGGTTTTGCATGGTTGGATACCGGAACCCACCGCAGCCTCATCGAGGCAAGCAATTTCGTGGAAGCGCTTCAGGAGAGACAGGGATTGCAAATCGCCTGCCTGGAAGAGATCGCATGGGACAACCGGTGGATCACCGATCAGCAACTGCAAGCCGCTGCTGATGCGATGGGAAAAAGCAAGTACTCGGAGTATCTGAATCAATTGACGAAAAAGCGAAGCGACGGCTGACCGAGCAGGAATTACCGACAAGCGAAGGTGGTGCGCGCGACGGCTTGTAGGCGATCGGCAGCCGCTTCGATCAGAAAATCGACTCGACCACCTTGCCACCACCGGCGAAGTGAGGACGACCTTCGCGATCGTAGAGTGTCTGAGTCGGCTCGATTCCCAGAGCATGCAACATGGTGGTGGCAAAGTCGAGCGGGCTGACTGGATGCTCTTTGGGGTAGGCCCCATGCCGGTCGCTGGCGCCATGGACGACTCCACCGCGCACCGGCCCACCGGCCAGAATGCCACTGTAGCAGTAGGGCCAATGCTCGCGACCCGCATTGGCCGCTGTGATCTGCGGTCGCCTTCCGAACTCCCCTACCCAGGCCACCAGCGTATCCTCCAGCATCCCTCGCTCCTTCAGATCGCTCAGCAAAGCCGTGAATGCCAGATCCGCCGGTGGCGCTAACTCGGTCTTCAACCGATTGAAGTTGTCGCCATGCGTATCCCAGAAGTTCTTTCCGTCGTTGTGCCAGTTCACCGAGACCAGTGGCACTTCGTGTTCGATCAACCTTCGGGCCAGTAGAACAGACTGTCCATGGATATTCCTGCCGTAGCGATCCCGCGTTGCTTCCGATTCGCGACTCAAATCAAACGCCTCGCGGGCGCGGGAAGATCCCAGGATCGCCAAAGCCTGCTGCTGGTGATTTTGCAGGCTGGACTGGGACGCTGCCTGCTGATCCAGACTGCGCTGAGCGGAGGAGAGCAACTGATGGAGCTGAGCGCGAGACTGGAGCCGATCCAGCGACAAGGTGTCAGGCAGGGAGATGCCAGGGGGCTTCCATTGAGGCTGACTGGGGTCACCCGTCAGCAACATCCCGTCGTGCGAAGAACCTAACCAACCTCCGTGCTGTCCGGGGGCCTGACCGCCAGGAGCTGCAGGATGGTACGCCTTCCAAGGGAGCGACACCCAAGAGGGCATGTCCGTTGCCCCGGGACGCAAGGCACTGACCAGCGCGCCCAGATGAGGCGAATCCTTTGGGCCGGGCGGTACGTCATCGCTCTTGACCACCGGAGCCCAGTGGCCCGTCAGTGTTGCGTGGCCGCTGGATAGATGCGCTGGATCGCCGTGCGACATCGATCGGATCAAGGCAAACTGATCGTTGACTTGCGCCATGCGAGGCAGAATTTCGCTGAATCGCACCCCAGGAAGCCTCGTGGCAATCGTCCGAAAATGACCCCGTATCTCGTCCGGCGCCTCCGGCTTGGGATCGAGCGTATCGAGGTGGCTAGGACCACCCCAGAGAAAGATAAAAATGCACCGCTTGGCACGTCCGAAGCCACCGGAAGCCCCAAGACTGGAAGCATGACTTCGCGCCAGAAGCCAATCGGACATCGACAGACCAAGCGCCGATAGCCCACCCGCCTGAATCAGCGACCGACGGCTGTGACGCCGAGCTTGCTGGAAGGAGCGACATCCGCGCGATGCATCCATGGCGAGGGGCCTGAGCGGAAATGGTGGGAGGCAGGTGAAGGTGGGAGACCTGAGATGTTCTATAGTATGATCGAGCGGTTGTGGGAAGGGAAGTTCCGACGCGTTCACGCCCGATGGCTACCACCATCCTAGTAGCCACCGCGGCCACGCGGTGGACGGCCGTGAACAGCGTCCCTTCCGCACATCCACCATCTGGCGATGGTGGCTACAATACAAAATCGATTTTTGGTTTTTCACCAAAGCCTCCTCAATGATTCCATGGACCTCCAGATATGACCCAACCGCATAAGGTTTGTGCCAAGTGCAGTGGCGCGATGGAGGAAGGCTACTCGATCGATTCCAGCCATGGAGTCACGTTCCCTGTATTCTGGTTTCTTGGGAAGCCTGCACCCTCTTCTTTGAGCCCCTCTATTCGTGTTCCTCTAAAGAAAGCTCCATGGTATTCACTCAGTCGCCAATTCGATGGCCTGCCTGTGACGATCTGGCGATGCCAAGAGTGCGGTTACCTGGAGCACTACGCGGATGGCCGATCTGAAGAATCCTAAACTGCTTTATCTGAAGGGGTGTTTGATGCTGGCCACCGGTCTTCTGGCCGGTGCCTTGCTGCTGCTGAAGCATCCCAAGTGGAGCACTGCGTTTCTTCTGGGGATCGCCATCTGGGGTTGCTGTCGAGCGTACTATTTCGCCTTCTACGTGATCGAACACTACATCGATGGCACGTTTCGTTACGCCGGTCTGACCGATTTTCTTCGGCGCTGGCTGCGAGGAGACTTGCCGCCCCGAAAGCGCGAAGACTGAGGTCGACGGACCGACCCACTTTCAAACGGCGGTGGCGACGTAGGGAAAGTGGCTAAGCGGAGAATCGTGGCGGCGGGAAACATCGGTGCTGAAAGGTACTGGGGGAAAAAGATCTTTCGCGCCCTTGCCGCAGCCATCGCTCGCCAGACGGTGGATGTGCGGGTCGGACGAATAGAGTCCCTGCATCAGGGAAGTGTTTCGTCCTGAGTGGTAGCATCCTCAAACCAGAGGTTTCGATGGACGAACCACTCGTAGGCTGCCTGCATCCCAAAGAGTGCGGCCCAACCAACGGCTATCCAAGGAAGAGTTTGTGGCAGAATCACTTCCGGCGCTAGAAAGCATGCCAAGATTGCCAGATAGAGGATTGATCGACCAGCGACATGGAGGAGAAAACGGCGCACAGGTTTCGAAGTGCGATGGGAAGCCCATAAGGTTGCTGGGTAGGCCGAAAAGAGCGCCGTGAAAATCCAAGTCCACAGGAACCATCCGCGTTCCAGTGCGGCTTGTTGAGGGCGGTTCGGGTTGTAGTGGACCGGAATTCTTTGCCCCTCTTGATACCAGTGGCCGCGACCGCTGGAAACAAAATAGCGGTGCATCCATCCTGCCATTTTCTGTCGAGATTCGTACGTCTGGGAGCCAGCCTTATATGAAAACGCCACATCCATCCGAACCATCCCATTCCGATTTCGTGTTCGGGTCCCAGGCCACAAACGGACCTCCGAAATGACCGCATCGGTCGTCGCCCTCAGCTGAAGTAGCTCCATCGACTCCAGGACAAGAACTCCGGGAAAAAAAAGGAATCCGATCCAGGCGACCCCCTGGCGCAGAACGCTTCCCATCAACGGCTCCTCGTTTGAAGAATCAACCACTAACGATTCTTTGACGGCTGACGTTTCTTGGAAAAATCAAAAAGAATTGGCATGCCAATAGCCAGGTGACGATGTCAACGCAGGATCCAATCGATTGCTTTCAAGTTAAACTACCCAAGGGGTCCGCCTGTTTACTATCGGTGCGAGATTCCTTTCGGGGAGAAAAACTGCCATGCTAGAACTGGACCGCTTGCAGCAGATCGCTCACCGGCATGGGGTTGCCTGGGATCAGGTCCAGCCCAGGTCGCTGGGGGAAAGGACTCGGGATCTTTCCGACACGCTGCAAAGAATCGATGTTCCTTTCCCGATCGATCCCGGGCGGGGCCGCGCCTACCTAGCGGCAGCTGAAGCTGGGGTGCCCTTTGAGCAAGGGACTCTGGGCGAGGAACTGGTAGATCTTGGCCAGTTTCGCAATCAACAGCATTACGATCGCTATGCGGTGGAAGAGCATTTGAGCTGGGCGGTGCTGGTGGCCGAGCAGCAGAAGACGAAGCATCAGTACGCTTGCAAAGAGTATCTGGAAGGGGAGCATACCTTTGCCATCGGTGGCAGTGTAATCCCCGATTACTATTTGCTCAATGCACGCATCTACCAGCAAACAGGCTGGCAATTGGCAACCGTCAGTACGATCATTCCGGCAGAGCTGTTCTTCACCTGCCACAGCAAACGATTTTTTCCCGT
>Ga0315908_10000298_pt1 | contig 39838 bp, 22 predicted proteins | sample LakEriMetagenome_12_FD_203520 | JGI IMG/M metagenome (GOLD analysis project Ga0315908, IMG submission 203520) | Freshwater fungal communities from buoy surface, Lake Erie, Ohio, United States - Buoy 4 MA124 | ecosystem: Environmental > Aquatic > Freshwater > Lake > Lake biofilm | place: USA...
CAAGGAGTTGGAACTATTTATTTTCATTTTGAATTTTGTTGGTAAATTGATGAATTCTTGATAACTTTCCTCCTTTTTTATAGAAATCATAGACGTCTTAGAAAAGAGTAATTTAAGCCATTTGAGAGTGCAGATGATTTTTAAGGAGCTATTTGATACTGGATTGGGAAAAGAGTTGGTTAATATCTAAATCTAGCATTTGTAATTGGTGTCTACTGAATGTTTTTTCATTTGCAAGTCTAATGTCAAAAATATCTCTTATTATTTTTCTTAGCGAGTTTTCTAGCCACTCTTCAACAGATTCTCTTAGATCAAATTTGAAGTTTTTAGGCATTTTTATTTCTTCTTCAAATTGCAGTTCATTTGGAAGGCATTCCATTTCCCCTATTATTATCATAATATAATCAATATAATTATTAGAATAAAAATAATTATAAAATAAGAATAATAATTAAATAATGTATAATAATGAATAAAATTAATTTGATATATTACCTAAAGTAAGTTTCTATTATAACCTATCCAACTTTCTAATATAATTAAAAGAACTTTCGATGAGATACCTGGATTTATGATTGAATATATTTTTTTTGAGGAACATCCTTTTGCTCCTTTCAATATCACTATATTGGAAATGTTTGATTTTATTTTGGATATCTTACTCTTCCTCAACCTTAATATAGTTCTCATTATATTCATCATCTAAAAAGGTATTATCTACAAGATCATACTCTGATAATGGAATATCTTGCTTACTAGTAATAGTCTAATTGACATTTTAGACATTGATCATATTCTGTTGAAGGATTTGATTATGAGGGTTCATCATCCACAATTCTGGCTTGCTCTCCAATTAATTTAAATGGTTAAAATCTATCAATAACTCTACTAATTTATCTTCTGAAAGTAATAGCTTATCTTTATGTGATAGATAAAGTTAAGCTAATTATGCACTTATTTTGCTCATTGCTGTTATGAATTCCTAAATTTATTATATACTTTCGAATCCGTAATCACATTCTTTGTTTATTAAGTTCAAAGTCTATTTCTCATTTTCTAATTCTTCTAAACCCTCAGTTGTTAAGTCTATTCCTAAGTTTTTTAATTTGTAATAAATTTATTCACTATACAATACTCCTAAATATCCAAATGCAAATCCACTACTATTTAATAAAGTTTTTTCTTTTTGACATTGTTAATTCTAATTAGTTAATTTATTCAGGAATTTCATTTCATTTCCACTTACTTATTATTAAAATTTATTTGTTTTTATCTTTTTACTTTTTTAATCAACTATTTCTTCTAATAAATTCATCAATTAATTTTGTACTATTTAAACTGCTTTTATCTAACTTTTATTTATTATTTCACTAATTGATATTTTGAATTCTTAATTATTATTTAACAATGATTAAAGTTAATTGTCATTTTTTACAATATTTTTTCTTTATTTTTCTGCTGTTTCTAATATTTCATTTAAATTTTTCAAATCAGTATTTATTTACTATTACTTTGCTTCTCTTTATTAATTTAAATTTTTCCTATTTTCTTCATGGAAAGCCAATTTTTCTAAGATATTATTAAGATTAGTTTTAATTTCGAATTTGATTTGATTTTTGATATTTTCTTAAAGTTGTGCTTATTATTCTTAGTTCATTTTAGCTGACTATTTTTCTGTTAATTTTTTAGCATAATCATGAATAAAATCCTTTTCCAATCCATAATCATTAAGATAAGTCTAAGCGAATTTTTTTCTCTTTTTGAAAATTAGTTAATCTTGGGTGACAATATAAGAATGATGAGTTTACTTAGGATTTGACTGTATTTTATTGAGTTTGGTGTGAGTCCTAGACTTAAGAGAAGGAGGGATAAAACTGTTAGATATTTTGAAATTAGTAAGAGTCTGAGTTGAAGTAAGTCTATGTTTGAAGGCAGTGAGCTTGATGTTATTGAAGAAGAGCTTCTTATGTCTAAACTGAATTGAAGAGTTGAGCTTAAGTTATTGTTTGTGTTTATCTGTATAGTACTCATCAAATACACTGTTCACTATTTATTCTAACCATTATTCTCTATCCTTTTCGAAGAATTATTCAATGAACTTTTCTCTCTCTTTTTTAAAATGTTTTAGATTATCAGGACTTTCAATTAATAATAGTATTTTTTGCTTTTGAGTATTAATCTTTCGTAATAATTGTTCTCTATTGTAGAAACTTTAACGAATAATTTTCGTATCAATACCTACATTTTCCACATTAATCTAATGTTTCATCAACCACCCTCTCACTTCTTACTCACTGCCTTTTCTCTATTCAAAGTCATCCTGACTTTATTCATTCAAGTAGAATCTAACACTATCTGGATATTTCTAATAATAATCTTTCACTGGTAATAAAGCATCCTTCACTATTCTATGATTTAACTTTATTTCCTTATCTTCTTTCATAAAGTATTCTTCTACTTCCTCCATACTGACTTCATCAAATCCTCTTCTTTTATCTTATGATTTATTATTTCTTAGTTTTTCCTCCATTATATTAACTGTTTCTTTATTCTTCAATAGTTTCTGATTAATCCTAAATTCTATTTCGTAACATTCATGCCATTACTTATTTTCAGCCTCTCTAATCAACTTCAATATTATTTTCTGAATCAAAGATGATTTAGACTTAATTTATTGAATGGTGTCTAAACTCCATTAATCTCCTTCCCTTTAGAGATTATCAATAATTTCCTCAATTGAGTTTCCTTTAAAACATCTTCCAATTTTATGAGAATCTAAATTTTAAAAGATCATATTAGAGTTGATTAAATCCATATACCTTTAATCTGATAACTCATCAATAACATTTTGTTAGAAATGGAGTAGATGATTATTAGACTTGACATCCTAAAATCTATTATAACTTTATTGATGCCTTGAATTAGAATAATATGCCATTTATTTTTTGTATTCCATTTCTGAAAGGACCAACTTAGCATTTTCATTGGTATAATTGAGTCTGTCTTAAGCTTCCAACAAAATACTGTTATCAAGAATAAATTATCCTTCTTCCTTGAAAGTGTGAGCTTGGAAAGTAGGATCAGGATATAATTAATCAAATCTCATAAGTGGTTTATAAAAAGAGAGTTATTCGATGATATCTTGTTCTTACTAGAGTTTATCATAAATTTACTGATGATTTTTGGAATAGGCCAATTGCAATTTGAGGATATCATGATAATTGATAGGTTATCCTGTGAGTATTAAGTATAATCCAACTTCATGTTCCATTCTGCTTAAATAGTAAGATGCTCCGCAATCACTAACAAGATTGAAATCTGACTCATGTAAGGAAAATCTAGAACACTCATTTACTTGAGCATTAGGTAATTAACTAAAGATGCTTGCTGCTGCATTACTCATCTCTCCTCTTATATTTGTTATCACTGGTTTGTTGTATTAACCTACATATAGTCCTAGTTCATTTAGACTCTTTAAGTATTCAATTGCTTTTTCATGCTATTTCCTCATTATTAGTTCATAGATTAGCTTCATATCATGACCCACACTGAAATCTTCACCTATACTGTCTATATATACCATCTTTACATTATCATTTACTCTATATGAATCTAAATGTCTATGCAGTTCATCAATCATCATTGGACTCAAAACGTTACCACTGCTTCTTTTATTCATGTACATAAATGCTCCTCTATATCTTCGACTACCTTAAACATGTGCCTATTTATTATTTAAATATTATTTTCATTTTCATTATTATTATCATATATTCATATTTCAATTTTATTTAATTTCATTATTTATTTTTTACATATATTATTTTCCTTTTAATATTTTTAATATATCATTAAATATTTAAATAATTTTACTAGATTTATAGTCGCCTTATCTCTTGTATTAGAAAGTTTTAGTTCAGTTGAATTGGATGATATTGTTTGATTTAATTTAAATTAAATGTTTTTTTGAATTAACTTCTAATTTATTTTCTACATGTTATTTATGTTTATATTGTAATATCTATAAAAGAAATAAGGATTTTTTAATATGATATTATTATAAATATAAAACTAAAAATATTGAAAATTAAATAGCAATAATATAATAAGAATAATTTGAATAAATATAAATAAAAAGATAATAAAGAATGCCGAAAATAGTGGATAACTATGTATTAGAACGTAAAATAGGACATGGTCAATTCGGAGAAGTATTCAAAGGATATAACAAATAAAACAATTAAGATATAGCAGTAAAGGCAGTTAAAAGGGAATTATTAAAGGGAAAATTCAACGAATTGTTAGATAATGAGATAAGAGTATTAAAAAGTTGTAACAATGAGAACATCATAAAATTATACGATTTAAAGAAGACTTCTAATAACTTTTATTTGATGTTGGAGTATTGTAATGAGGGAGACCTGAGTCAATATTTAAAAGACAGGAAAATTCTAACAGAAGATGAGGCAGTGGAGTTCCTTTGTTAGATTTTGAATGGATTTAAAACTTTGGTAAAGAATAACATAATGCATAGAGATTTTAAACTGGCCAACATTCTAAAACATAATAATAATATAAAAATAGCAGACTTTGGATTTAGCAAATTATTAGGCAGCAGCAATTTGGCTAATACAATGTTAGGAAGTCCATTAAACATGGCTCCAGAAGTGTTAAACAATTAAATTTATGATAATAAGGCTGATATATGGAGTATAGGTACTTGTTTCTATGAGTTATTATTTGGAAAACCACCTTATACTGCTGGAAATATGGTGGATTTGTTGAAGAATATTAAAAACAAACCATTGGAAATCCCAAGAAGAATTAACAATGTGGGACCTGTTGTAGAGGATGTTTTAAGAAAAATGTTGGTAGTAGATCCTAAGAAGCGAATAGAATGGAGTCAACTATTTTCTCACAAAATTACTTATTATAAGGAGGAGTAAATTAAATAGGAATTAGAAAATACTCTTAACACCTAAGATATGAATCTATCTATGAATATGAGTAGATTCTATCTCAAGAATAATAAGGTCATTTCACATCCAGCTGACATTAAGGAGAAGGAGTAGGTAAATGAATTTGCTATCAATATTGCCAAATAAGCTAATCTCAAGAATAACAATATTAATACCAATCAGAACATTAATCAAAACAATAATATTAATAATAATATTAATAATAATAATCAGAAGTAAGAATTTAAAGGGAAGTACATTAATAGATAAACAGAAAGAGAAGAGGAGAATACTAATTAAGATAATAATTAGTTGAACAAATGTAACTTGATATTATAATGTAAATAGAATAAAGTGTGAATGAAAAGGACTAGTAAATCTAGAAAGAAGAAACTGAGAGAGAAAAGAGCATAAGAGTATAGAAAAAGAACTCAAACAGAATATTACATGAACGTAACATTTATGTATTTATGGCATCTGTTGCTGAAGATGCAATGAATGCAGGAGGATTAGGATAAGCAGCAGGATTCATATTAGTGAGAAAATAGATGTAATTATTAGAAAGACTACTTAACATATTGAATTAATAATAAAACCAATTCAATCTTGAAAAGTGGGATGAGTTTGTAAAGAGCAAAGATTATAAAGATATATTGTCTTATATATCCAAGGAGCATGAAGTCTTCAAGGTTTACTTTCAATAACTGTTTGAGAGTATTTAGCAATAGAAGGAAGATCTTAGCAAGTTTATTGACAAATAGTTAATTCAATAATTAGTACTAAATGATCATAATAATCTTGATTCTGTGTTTAAAAAAATATTGACACTTTTTAGTAAGTAGATTGCACAGGAGTAAAAACAGGCTATGTAGTATTATACTTCTAAAGATTGGGACAATAGGCAATGTATGCCTTTGGTATAATTAGATAGATTGTTAGATTGTCTTAATGTTCCTGTTGTTTTCAAATTCGAAAATCAGTAAGGAGTCTAATTCAACTTTAAGGCTTATTATGATGATTACACCAAGTATGAATATGATGCTTTTTTGCAGAGGGTTTTCACTAAGTTAGAATCACTCATGATTTTATGAATAATCTTTTAGTATTATTATACATTTCTATCAGTTTATAAATAATATTATCTTTGTCATCATATTTATCATAGTTATATTATATCATATTAATATTATTATTTTATATATCTAAAATTATATTAAAGATTATAACTATTAAAGATAATTGATATATTAATAAAAGAAGAATTAAATATAAATTGATAATAGTGTTTAATAATAATAATACATTTATATAATGAAGATTGGATAGTTTTAAGTAAATAAAGTACTGACATTCTTCTTGATATTATTATAAGTAATAAATAATGAAGAGGAAAAGAAAAAAGCAAAGAGTTGGTGCTGGACAAAACCAGTAAAGAAATCAGAAGAAGCAAGCATAAATCCAGAAAAAGGAGGATCAAACTGGGGATTTTGTGCAGTTTAAGGACCAGCTAAAAAAGAGAAAGCACCATATAGAGTATTTGTTGAGACTCCAAACATAAAATCAGCAGGTGCTACAGGATAATTTTACATAACAATGTTTGGAGAAGAAGGATATACTGATGAAATCCTATTGACTTCTAGTGGATTCATGTAAGGAAGTACTACTATTGTCAAGTTCTAGGCCAACAACATAGGTGATGTTAATAAAATCAGAATTAGGAACGGAGGAAATTAAAAGTATAAGTGTGCTAAAGTTAGAATAGAGTATGGAAGCAAATTTTGGGATTTTGATTGTTAAAATTGGTTATAATGTCCTAAAAAATGTTTTGAAGATCTTGATTTAACTGGAAATCAAAGGTATGTTGTTAATGTCTAGACCAGTAGCAAGCCTGATAGTGGCAGTAAAGATGCCATTTATATTGAGTTCTTTGGGGTTGATGGTAAAACAAACAAAAAAATCTTATCTGAAACAGGTATACATATATATTGAATGATTAATATTACTATATAATTTGTTAATAATGCTGCTGAATTGATATAAATATAAATATTAAAATGAATATATTAATATATATTAGGTTTTGCAATTGGAGAAGTGAAACAAATAATGATGTAAAACAACGATGTGGGTTTAATATATGGAATAAAGATTTGCAGTGAAGGTAGTGATAGTTGGGCTCCTGAAACAATTTCAATTTTAAGAGCAGGAAGTGAAAGTAGTGAGTTTGACCCTAAAGGTTAAAAAGTAGGATGTCCTTCCTCATGTTGTCTCACCATTAAGAATCCTAAGCCAGGAGATGAAGAGTCATCAGATTCTGAATCAGGAGGAGGAGGAGGAGGTGGAGGAGGAGGAGGAGATGCAGGAGGAGGAGGTACTGACACTGCAGGTAAATTATCATCATATTATCATATTATATTGCTGTAATTTTATCATATTAATATTATAATATTATAGACCCTAATACTGTGGCAAAAGGTGTCGGAGGTAAAGAAGATGATGAATAAGACCCAAACTAATTATTAAATGATTATAGTGGAGCATCACTAACAGCATTTGAGAAATAAAAGATGGTAGATTTAGGATGTGATGACATGATAAATGGCAATGAAGATTTTGGTCCATCTTTTAGTAACAATGTGCCTAATTTCGAGATGGTGATAGCAAAATGTCCTCCCGGTTGTTATAAAGTGGGATCACAAGGAGTTTTTGGATTAAGCATTCATAATGAAGAAAGCAGCATTTGTAAAAGTGCAGTAGTAGATGGAGCAAGTCCATTAAGTGGAGGAATAATAGGAATAGGAATAGTTTAAGGTATAGACAAATATGAGAAAGGAGGAGTCATTTAAGGAATAGAAGTTAAGTCAGGTTCTAAATCAAAAAGAAGTATGTTCACATTCAAGATTGATAACATTGACTTTGCTGATAAGGATATGAGGATATTAGATAATGAGGGCTAACCCAGTTTTAAAGGAAGATTGGAAGTAAGAGTGAATGGAAAATGGGGTACAATCTGTTCTAAAGGCACTACTGATAAAATAGGTAGAGGAGCTTGTCGGATGTTAAAGTTCTTAGATGGATAGTTAAAAAATCCACCTAGTACAGAAGGAGGCAGTGATTTCTGTAGTGCATTTGAGGGTTAGGATTATTGTGGATATGAACCATAACCAATACATTTTATGGGAGTATAATGTGAAGGAGCAGAGTAAAAAATAACAGATTGTTATAGGGAAATGGCATAAGACTGTACTCATATGGATGATGTAGTTATTGAATGTAGCAACATTAACTTCGATACTCCTTAAGAACCAGATAAAGGAACTATAAGAATGGTTGATGAGAATGGATCTCCAGCAATGAGTGGAATAGGAAGAATGGAAGTCTATTAAGGATAATGGATGACAATGTGTAATACTAAGTTCAATCCTAAGGGAGCCAATGTAATATGCAAATAGATGGGGTATGAGTCAGGAGAACTTATTGGAAATCCAGGTTAGAATGGAGTTTGTACTAATTATAATGGGAAAAACTTTTGTGGAGAGGGTAAGATTGCCATGAAAGATATTAATTGTCAAGGTGAAGAGTTGAAATTAAAATAATGTGCTAGTGTCCTTAATCCAGCTGATTGTTCTCATGAATAAGATTTGATGTTAAAATGTCTTGGAGCTGGAGATCCTAGCGGTAAAAGTCAAAAGACACTTACTAATCCTTTAGGTCCTCCTCCTTTAGGAAAGTTGCCATTACCCCCTATTTTAGGAGCTAAGTGTACCACTACTCTCATGGAGAAGGTTTTCAGAGGAGATCCAGGAAGCATATATCTTGTTAATTGTCCTCCTGGATGCAGTGAAAGTAAAGGAAGTGTTTGGGTATAACTCATATTCTTATTATATTCTTATTATATTCTTATTATCACTATAATTTATTATATAGGGAACAGGTATCTACTCGGCTGACAGCAGCATTTGTAGAGCAGCTATCCATGCAGGAGTAAATTAAGACTTTGGTGGATTGATACTAGTAATAAAAGGATATGGACAGAGTCAATACTTTGGTTCAACAAGAAGAACAATAGCAACAAGTGCTTACTCAAAACAACCATACTCGTTCTTAATTAGCAGACCAAACTCAATCGCAGTTAAATTAGTCAAGATGTATGAAGAATCAAAGAGTTCAAAGAGTTCATTCATTTAAATATATAACCCTATGTTAACTTACACTCAGCGCTCTATATTAAGTTATTCTCCTCAATCTCTATTTGAAAAGAGGACAAATAAGATGAGTTATGATAAACTAAACCATGTGTTAAGGTTCACTAGTTTTATTGAAACTGACGAAAAGAGTAAGAATATGGTGACAAAATAGCCTGAAATATTTAAATGGACTCCTCCAAATCCTGGATATAAATTTAATGGAAAGGATTCCATCATCAAAACTGAAGGTTTACCAGGAGCGGAGAAGACTAGAAGTCTAGCTGCATTCAGTTTTGTCTTGTAAGCTTAAATGATCAAGCAGCCTGATAAAATATAAACCTTAATTGGACATTCTGGCTGTAATGGTTATGCTTTATTGATTGACCCTTAAAATGAAATCATATTTAAAGCTAGATGTACTGAAAATGAATTTAAGACTGGTTATAGAATGCCTTTAGATTAGACTGTCCATATTGTTATCACTTATGATAAATAATTTATTATTGCTTATTTTGATGCTAATTTATATAATAAAGAAAAAAAGGCTTTTAATTTTAAGTGTGACAAATAGTTTGATATTGGATCTTATAGTGATGTCCAGGATCAAATTTTCAATGGAGAAATTGATTATGTTGTTGTTTATGATTATCCATTAAGTGAAGGTGAAATTCTTAAGTTGAAGGAAAAGGGAGTTCCTGCTGATCCAAAGGTATATATAATTTATTTAATATATTATATTAATGAAGTTATTATAATGTGATAATATGATAATATGATAAAATATTTATTTATTTAATATGATAGGGACATTAAGTAGGAATGAGATTTACAGCGGATTAGAGACTTTGTTTGACTCCTTGTACTACAAACCCTCCTCCAGGAGAACCAGGAAATAGTGGACCTCCAGGAGATGCAGCACCAGGAAAACCTGATTATGGACCAGGTAATGATATTCAAGAGGGAATTGAAGAGACTGAAGAACAAGGACCTGTTGAAATGCCAGCTAATGGATTGTCTTTAGAACTTAATTGTGATACTACTGGTGAAGACAAAAGATTGTAAGGTATCTAAATCATATTTATATATCATTATTATATAGTAATATAAAATCTAATTATATAATAATATATTTTAATATAATAATATATTTATTATAATAAAATTATTTTAATATCAAATATTGTATTTCGATAAAAAAAATAAAAAAATATCAAATATTCTAATAATAAATTAAGGTCCAACTGGTAAATAATTCCGAGTAAAATGCCCTAAGATGTGCCACATTTCTCCCTTAGGAAATGTAATAGGAACATAAATTTATACAGATATGAGCTCAGTTTGCAAAGCAGCAATCCACAGTGGAATTATAGATAGGGAAAAGGAAGGTGAAATGATGGTAATGATATCAAATGGAGAAAGTTATTATTAAGGATCATTTTAAAATGAAATTTAAAGTGCTTCATTTGGAGAAAGTTTAAGATCAATAACATTTAAAGTAGCATTGCCAATATAAAGAGTAGCTTGTAAAGACACATTAGCACAGAGCAAGTTTAATGGTAAACCAGGATAAAGATATGTAGTTAAATGTCCTAAAGATTGTAGTAAAGAGGAGTAGGAAGTATTTGGAGATGGGGTTTATACTGATGATAGTAAGATATGTTAGGCAGGAATTCATGCTGGATTGTTAACTGATAAGGGTGGGGAATTGGAAATTGTAGTAGAGGAAGGATAGAAGAAGTATGTTGGTAAAATAAAAAATGGAATCAATAGTATCAAGAGAGATAATCATATTAGATCATTTAAACTCATAGGAGATAAGTCATTAACTTGTGAATATTTTGCTGAAACTTATAACCCTGCTAATATTTATAATAACTGGAAGATGGAAGATGCAAAGGGGGTATATCATCATTATTCATTATTTTATATATGTTTGTTAATATAATATATATCAGAATTATTATAATTTTAATAATATAATGTATATAATATTATTAGGCTCAACAAGGTCCTTCAGACTGGATGTTTAATACTAATCCAACAGATGCATCTCTATGTATTTAACAAATGAGCAAAATAACAGGAAGTTAATATAACTATGGGACAAGCTTAATTCGAAAGGAATTTGACTGTAATGACTATGTATTAAAAGTAAATGTGTATTTTGAAGTACTTTCTTAAGCAATAATAATATTTAGATACTCAGACCCAAACAATTTCTACTCACTAGAAATAAACATTAACGGATAAAAACCATTAGTATTAGCAAAGAAAGTAGAAGCTATAGGAACATCAATAGCTGAGGCTGATTTCGCATTAGTTCCTAAAACATGGTATAGATTTAGAATAATGATGGCTGAGGATCAATTGGAAGTATGGAGTTAGACTGGACAATTAAGAAATCTTCAAAAGATAATGGAGGTTAAGGATGAAGATAATTAGAAAGGAACAGTAGGATTAGCTACTGATGGGGATGCATAAGTGAGTTTTGATGGAGTAGAGGTTAGTGCTTATGAGAAATTAGTAGGAGTATTTGATAAGTATAGTGATTATAAACCTAATTGGGATGTTTGTCTATAGGGCACTACTTAAGCTGCTAGGAAGAAATTCTGTAAGAAGTTGTTTGGTACATTCCAGGCTGGATTGGATAAGTGTGTGCATCTTTATAATTTCTGTAACACTTGTTGCGATTATACTATTCCTAAAATCCTTAATATTTATAATTTTGCTTGTTATAAAGAATGTATTAATGAGGCCAAGGCACTGGAGAGAAGGAAAAATCAGGAGAAATTAGCCTAAATGGAAGCAGAAGCCATTCTTAATAACAAGTGGAGACCTTAGGAAGGCGAAAAAGTTGATTATAAACCTTCAGTCTTAGGAGACTCTTCTTATTTTGTGCCTGCCAAAATAGACTCTATTGATATTAATCATAAAAATGCAGTTATTCCTGAGGAACAGAAGTTAAAGATTAAATTCTTTATTGATGGCAAGGAAAAGTAATTAAAATTCTTTATTTATTAGTATTGAGGAAGTCTTATATCCTAATAAAATACTAACCAAGTGTGGAGAATCATTACAGGCAAGAACAGATTGTGCAGATTGATTATTATTAATCTAAACTATTATTATTATTATTAATTAAAGTTATATTTTATAAATTCTTAATAATTATATAGATGGAGTTAATAAAAATCAATTAAAAAAAAATTCATATTGATAAATACTAAGATTCTTTTAAAAGTCTAATTGTAGAAAAAAAAATTTAAAGTTTTATTAACAGTAAAAACAATACTACTTCAAACTAATTTTATACTTAAATGCCAAAAATTATGAATTAGACCAATAAATGTAGAAGTTTAAATTCATAATCGACATAATAATTTTATCTTTAAAAAAAACCATCTTAGATTTTTAATTAAAAGGATTAATCGTTATTATAAAGTCTAAATTAAACGAATTTTGAATAATTAAAAGTCAATCTATATAATTAAAATAATCATAAAAATAATCAGAAAAAATAATTTAGATTTAACACAAACTAATTAATTGGTTTTAATCATGCCAATTACAAAACATATAATGCAATTTAACAAGATTAAAATACAGTTTTTAATTATAAAAATTAATGTTTGGTAATTTATTATTTACTTTATTCAAGAAATTAAATATCTTAAACATGGAAACATAAAAAGATATTGAAGATAAAAAAAATTGTGTTTCTAAAGTAATTTATTTAAAATTTAATCATTTAAATAGTTGATAGAAAGAAAAAATTATTTAATAGATGATATTCAAAATATGCAAAAATAAATGATTTAAAATAATAATGAAATGAAACTACTAAATTAAAAAATTAAAGAAGAATATAAATAATAATTATACAATAAAGTATAACTTATAAAATATGATTAAAATAGAAAATAAGAAAGTAAAATTTAGATGCCCTTCTTTTAACTAATAAATAATTAGAAACGTTTGAGTAAAAATTATAAGAAATTGTAATTAAATAAAATATACTAATTAGGAATATTTTAGAAATTTTACATCAGGAAATTTTCAAAAATAGAGTTAATAATAATAATGAAATACTTTATTTATAATATTTTTAGATTCTCTATTTATATATTAATATCATTAATTTATCGACGATTTATATAAAGATTGCATTATTTGAGATTAAACAAGCAATTACTTTTGAGGGATAAAAGAGTAAATTAAAAAAAAAGTAATAACTATAATAGCTAGATTAATGAATATTTTTTAAAATTTGAAATGTTTCTAAACTTTATAATATCGAAAAATATTGAATTTAGTTGTAATAAAATTATAAATGTATTAAAGAATTCGAAAGAAAAAGAGAAAGAAAGATTTTGATGATCGAAAGGATGATGTATAGATTCTATTAAAGAGATTAAGAATTGAATAATAAGACCTATGAATACCATCAGCATTCATTTCTAGATTTCTGGTAACTTCACACAAACTATTGACAGCAAATCCAAACGAATCCAAAAAGAAAAGTGACTACTAAATGAATCCTTATCCTTATTGATCATTACCATTATTGAACCTGTTCATCATTCCATAACCTCCAAATCCACTTCCATATCCTCCATAACTATTATAACCAGATCCATAGCTATTATAACCAGATCCGTAACTATTGTTATATCCTTATCCATAAATATTATTATATCCTGATCCATAACTACTATTATATCCTATATTATTTGTATTGTTCTACTAATTATTTGTGTTGTTTGAAGCTATTTGTTCTTTTTTTTTATTTATTATAATTACATTAATTTTCAATATTATTATTATTATTCCCTATCTCTATTTCTTATTTGTTCGTTAATATATTTGCTGAAGTGTCAATTTCAACAGGATTTAATTGTGGTCCTTTTATAAATTTATAAATGAATACTTGGTTTAGTTTCCCATGGCTTAGGTGGCATAATAAATGACTATAATTTATAATAAATTATATTTATATAATTAATCATTGCTTATTTTTGAGTCTCTCGATTAGTTAGATACTTTACTATTAACAATATTATTATAAAATATCATCTTCACTTTATTTGAAATAATGATCATTTAATTTTAGTTCTATTTGATCATAAATATTTTGCTGCTAAAGAGTAAATACATTTTGAGCTAAAAAAATTTAAGGATCGAATTTGAAATTGTTAATGTTGCAATAATCAATATAAGAAGTATGAATTATTAGTATATTTTTTTTTAAAGCTTATTTCATCTTTTCTGTTTAAGTATTTTTAAAATGAATCACTAAAATATCAATATTAAATTCTTTATCTTTTTCCTTATAAAATAATTCATTGTAATATATTCCACCCATCTTGGATATTTATTTATAATAATTGTTATCTTCTATTGGTTTTCCTTTATCAACAAAACCAGAAAATGAAAACCTTATATTTTTAAATAAGTTTTGCTTATAATCTTCATAAATATCTCAAACATCAATCTTTACATTATCATTTTTTAACTTATAAAAAACTTCATGAATTATTTTTAACACTTAACTAGTAAATAATAGAAAATTATCATTTTTATTTCTAATTTTAATTTCAGAATTATCAATAATTTTATGTTACTTATTTTTTTCATCCTCCACAATATTTTAGTTCTTATCATTCTAATCATTATTTTCTTTAATATTTTTATTGTTATTTAATTACTATAAGATTAGTTTTTCTTTTTATATAGCTAATTCATCAAAATAATAAAATTTCTTAGTGTAAACAAGATTTCTATATTATTAATATTACTACCAAACAACTTGAGTATCATCTAAAATTAACAGCATCTATTCATTATTACAACTTATTCTTTAAATATCTTTAAAATCTCAATTAAAATTATCATCTCTAGTTATTATTTAATCATTCTTAAACTGATATGATTATGCATTTTAAGAATGAATGGCTAGTTGATTATTAATTAAGTCCATAATATTTTGAGCATATTTTCTTTTTCCCATAGTGTAAATCTAAAAATAAATAATAATATTTTACATAAATTTAATAAAGAGGATAGATTGAATTGATAAAATGGATTAAAAATGGTCTTAATTTAACAATATATAACTAATGATAAATATAGAAATATGGGATAGAATTAGCAGCTAAAAACTATGAATAACTATCTAAGAGATGTTAATTAATATCAAGAGCATGTAACAAAGTATGATCTAGATCAAGGACTAACAACAACTTAGATTAATTGAGCAATGAATTTTGAAAAGAAAGTGATTATTTTTGTGCTTCCTGCTTACTAATGGCTATCTGCAACTAATGATTCTAATTGCCTTAAATAGCATAAATAGAATGATCAGTAGTTTATACGACCTAATTACATTAAGTACAGATATTCTTAAAAATTGAGTCATGAGTACACTCACTCATTATAATATATAATGGTAGTTTGTTATTATAAAACTCATCTTCTTATCGGAAAATTATTAATCCTGATTCTTATGCCTTTATTATTTTGTTATTTTATTATATTGTCAATATGCATAGTTCTTCATCCTTTTTTATTCTCTTATTCATGTCTACACACCATCTAATTAATCAGATATCTCAAACATTTTCTTGATCTTTAATGCACATGTAAAAAGGAATGTTTTGGATTTTAGTTTTACACTCTTAACATATCATCTATTAAATTTTATTATGTTTGCATAGCCTTATTTCTGTCTTTATTTCCATTTCAAATATTTCTAATTTTATAAAACCGTTTTCATAGCTTTTTATACTCTCTATCTTTACATTTTCTCCATTTAATACGTTAAATATTAATTAATACTTTTTTACGTATTAATCTTGTTATACGTTTAGTTTAACTTTCATGTTTTTTTATAATTTATAAGTTTTCTTAATTGTAACATCAAATTATTTTCTATTTTCTAATTCTAGGGTTTCCATATTGATTTATTGTTAAAATTAAGCGTAATAAAATAATAATATAAAATAATAATTAATAATTATAAAATATAATGATAAATATTAATAATGTAAATATTAAATCATCTATTTTTATTATTAGCTTTGATATAAAAGAACATAAAGGGTGTATCATATTGACTAAAATATAAAATGTAAAATACTTTATAAGAGGTTAAAAGTTGAATTAATGATTTAGAGAGTAAACTTAATCATCATCAAATAAATACCAATTTTCTATAATTTCTGTTTGAGATTTATTACCAATTGTATAATAATGTCCTTACATGTTGCTACTTCCTGAATGAACAATAACACTGTATAAATTGTAATTCCCATCCTATTTATTTATGTTATTCTAATCAATAATATCATAAATGTTAAATTATTTAGTTATTTATACTCTTTATAAATTCTTATCCCCATTTTTCAAATATCTATTGACCAATAAAATCAATATAGGAGGGAAGTTTAAATAATTAAATTATTTTATTATGAAGTTTTATTTAAATTTGCAACTTTCACATTCTACATTTTCTAACAATTCTTACGAATTGCATAAATTTTATTTCAATAATTATTTTAAATTTACTTCATAATCTTAATATTCTTCATTTAAATATAATAATATTTCTTCTTAATTTTCCTTTTGTTTAAATGTACTTTAACATCCTTGACATTATATTATTCTGATTCTTTATATTTGAAACATGTTTTAAAAAATTTATTAAAAATGATTGTTTTTTTATAATTCATTTTCAATTAGTTAAAATAAATACTTTTGAAATTCTTAAACATCTTATTATTAATCTATATTTTCATAAATTTAAGTCATTACTTTTATTAAATTTTATATATCAATGTAATTCTTTGAATTTTATTACTTTTATGAAAGTTATTTCATTACATTTTTTAATTAATAAATTAAAGATTATTATTTGTTCTCTTCAATTTATTAAATAAATGATCTGAATTAATCAGTCAAATAAAGACTTTAAATTAAGGAATTTATATAACAAGTTACTCCATAATTTTTAATACCTAAAAATTAATTTTATTCTTAGATATATTTGCCTTTTAAATCTAAATCTTTAATTATACTATTTATATTTATATTATCTTCATAATAATTTTATTGAATTTCTCGTATTTATTGACCTGATAAATTCCAAATTTTTTCCTTAAATTTTTTTGATAATTATAAATTCGATAAATTTTTATTTTATAGAAGATTTAATTTTGATGTATAAGTATAATAATAATTATCTTTTTTATCTAAAAACTATTCAATAATAGTTTAATAAAAAAAAAAGTTTAATTATATCAAATCTTAATTAAAATTTTTAATTTCATCTATATTTTAAAATAATTATTATATTTGTTATTAATTTATTTTTAATGCATAAGCAAACCCAAATAAATAAAAACTTACTAATTCTATAAGAAAAGCATTAAATTTTTCTAATTTCAATTATGGAATAAGTTTATTTAAAATTTCATTATAAATATCTTAAAGTAATTGTAAATTATTAATTTAGTTTTAATTTTCATAAATGCTTTTTGGATAATGTTTTTTTGCATTATATTTTATTTTTTCTGATAATTATATTAAAAAAAATATGATTTTATTGCTTAAACCATTAGATAGTAAATTATTAAATAATATTAAATATGGTTCAGATTATATTTAAACATAAGTTGAGTTATTCAAATTATTATTTAAATTTAAAATATTACTTGATAAATTGTATTATTAAAAAAATTGAGATATTTCTTCATTCTAATAATATTCGATTATAAAAATTAAATTTTAGTTAGAAAAAATACCTAATTAATTGTGCGATTTAAAATCTATCTTTATAATTTCTATTATTAAATTCAATTATTCTTATCTTTAAAATTAATTAGGATATAATTTATCTAAAAATTTAATTATTTGATTGATTATTTTTATTTATTTAATATCATTATTATCTAATACAATTAACCATCCAATTAAAATTTTATTAATTATTTTTAGTAATAAATTTATTCCTTTTATTTAAATTTATTTCACATATTATTAAAATAATCCTAATATGTTTTATATATTATTCTAAATTTCATTTTTATATTAAAATAGGTTGCTACATTTTTAAGCAACTTTATTTATTTATTATTTGTCTACTTTATTTTATAATAAACTTTCTAAAAAATCATATATCCATAATTTATTTTCAATAATTTGATCAATATTTTAATCAATAATTTTTTAAAATTAATTTTATTATTATAAATAATTTAAGATATAAATATTATTAATTTTTATTTTTCTATTTTCTTAAAATAATTTTTATTTGTAAATCTTATTTTAAAGTAATTATATAAATGTTTATTCAAAAATTTAAATAATTTAATCATTTGAAAATTCATTTAAATAGCAATCTTATTGATAAAAAATTTCAAAATAATAATCAAAAAAAATTTCATATTATTAATCTTAAATATCAAGATTTTATTACATAAAAATAGAGTTTATTTTTATAATTATTTCTTTAGAATTTTCTTCATTAATATTTTATTTTATATATTTTAATTAATTTAATAAATTATTGAATTTTTAATTATATAAATTATTTTAAGGAATTTATTTGTAGTTACTTTATGCTCTATTATTAATTTGATTTTTTATTTCACTTTATTATTAATAATTTAAATAATTATTTTTTGGATTGGCATTTAAATATTTGTTAAGCTAGACATCATAATTTTTATTCTCATATTATTATCTATTATAATTTGTAATATTTTTATTTAATCCTTAATTAATTGTACTACTTCTCTAATTGCTAGTAAAATTTTAATTGCCGACTCTTTGATTGTTATTTTAAAACATATTAAATTACTTATAAAAATATAAATATAATAAATAATATTCTATATGTTATATAAAAATATTTTATATTTACTAATTTTATTATAAAATAAAAGTAAATCAATAATTATTACATTTGTAAAAGTTATTTTTAAAATATTCATAAAAGAAAAAAAAAATAGCACTTTAAGGGGTGCTTTTAATAATGCTAGGAACAATTCCTTTATAAAATCCATAATAACCTTCATTTTAAATAGTTTTGCAAATAATATCAGTATAATTAGAATATTTTTGCTAATTGTCTAAGAAAACATACTGATTTTACTGAATTCTAGTTCAAACAGTAACCATAGGATAAGTAATGACAGTAGAAATCATTTTAGAAATAGCTCCATTAATAAAAGAAAGATAATTAACAGGATTAGAAGTGAGAAAAAAAGAGTGAAAGAACTCATAAATATTAAGCTAGATTATATTACTGGAACTTAATAGAATACTAACCCATAAACCTCAATAAAACCCTTTATAAGAATGCTATTAATAAATCTAATAGAAAACAGCTTTAGAAGAATATGTATTAGATGTGTCCAACATGATTCATGTCTTAATAGTCCATAATGGCTAAGTAATTAGCACTACTATAATTCCACTTACAGTGCTGCTGGTGAGTATAGACAACTACTTTTACTTAAGATTATTATAAATGAAAAAAAATAGGAATTGGCTTATACTATTACCCCACAGACTTAATATTCCTCCTTTATATAATCCTCGCATTCCTTCTTCAGAGTAAATTCGAATTATTCCTCTTATAGTTCCTTTGTATTCTGGAACTAGGTTGTTCCCTTTTCCATCATGAGATTATAATCAAGTTCTTATCACTTCTAAAGGATGCATTAATTGTATTATTATTTAAGCTTTAAATGCTGAGCAGCCCATGCATATATCTTTCCATATACTTTCTTTATTTACTTTTTCATTTTTAATCATTTTATTCTTATTTTATTTATATTATTTTCAATATCATATTTTTAATATATTTTATCTATTTTTTATCATTTTACTTATTATAATTTAGCTATTTTACTATATATTTATTCTTTATTATATTATTTTATTATTTATATTTATTTTTAATGAAGTATTTTTAAATTTTAATTTCAATTTTATTTTTTTGTATTATAAAAAATTAAAAACCAAAAAATTAAAAAATAAAATTAAAATAATAAATAAATATCAGAAAATAAAATATATTAAATAAAATTTTTAGATTTAAAAATTAATAATAATAATAAAATCAAAATTAAAATTGTTTGATAAATAGTCCTATATCAGAATAACTTTTAGTTTAAATTTAAAATTATTTAATATTACCTCGATAAAAAGAATATACTAATTTGATAGAAAAAATAAATAAGTTTATTTTTTTAGGTTATGATTTAAGTTATATTTAGCAAATTTTAAAATGTTTATGTAATGACTAGAAATGGATTTACAAAGTAATTGAGACTGGAGACATTTTGGTAAAAATATAGTTTAATTTATTAAATATTAAAAATATTATTGATTAATTTATGAATTTATAATTCGTTGTTTTTATTAATGTTAGATGGCATTGACTCATCAAGATAATCAATAAAATAAGGATTATATTGAAAACTACTTCAAAACTTAACTTGATATTTCAAAATAACTGTAAAAGCCAACCCTATTTTATCTTAATAAAATAGAAGGAATTTTAGGGGATTCTTAATAATTTTTTGGTAATTATTAATAAAATATATAAAAAAGGGAGAATATTGATTAATATGGCTAGAAAATGGTTATAAGATAATATAAATACGTTTTAAAATAATGATAATTTTATTCTAGTCATAGGAACTGACAGTCCAGAAAATATTAATGAAATATTGTTATAGAAAATGAAATTCAAATCCATCTTTATAGATTTTCTTAACTTGAAATCTATAAAATATATTTTAAGCAAAGAAATTGATAAAGCCGAAAAAGCATTTGAAATATTTGAATAATAAGAATTATTATAACAGCAGAAGTAAAGATAATTAGAAGAAGAAAGTAATAATAATATTTCTTCAAAAAATAGTTTTATTTAGTTGAGTAGTTAAGTTGTAATAAAAGATTAAAAAAATGATACTGATAATAATTAATAAAAATAAGAATAATAAGATTAATAACAAAAATAAAGATCATCATAATTATCATTAGAAGAAGAACAAGAATAAGTATTATAAGATCAAGATAATGATGAAAATAAATGCATAGAGAGTAGAATTGAAAGAAACAGCAAAATAGTATTGTTAGGGAAGATAGAAATATATATCTTAAAGGATATGGAAGAGGAAAAGAACAAGTAGAGAGTAGTGAGATATGATGATGATATAATGGCAATTAAAGGGAAGTATACATGTTTGTAGTTTATTGATAAATTGGATTTAACTATTCAGGAACATCTTCTGCTTGAACTTAATCATGAAAATAAAGTTGTTAAATAAGGAATAGTCATTAAGGATATTAACAAAATTGTTACTACCATTTTCAATGATTGAGATTAGAAAAATAAATAATATAGACATTCTATTGTTAATCCAATTGCTTTTAAAAAGGCTATTATGAACTTATAAAGGACTGTAAATATCAAAGTTGCTGCTACTAATTATTTATGGTTTTATTCTCATCTTTAATTAGAAAATTAAATTAAAATACTTACTTAAAATATTACTTATTTTTTACTTAATTCTAATCAAAATTATAATATTCCCTTGGTTAATTCATCTAATTTTGATTTTTAAAATAATCACTTTTAAATTATTGATAATTTTATCAAGTTTATAATTTCTAATAATCATTTGTAAGAATCTAAATTAATCGATATTTAGTTGAATAAAAAAAACTCCCAATTAACATCTAATTTTAATTAATCTTATAATAACTTCACTTAAAATTCATATATCAATAATATTAACTTTTAAAAATTAAAAGAAAAATAATTATTAAATAAATAATTAAAACAAAAATTATAATAGCAATAATAAAAATTAATTAATAAAAATTTATAATAAATTTAATTTTAATAATAATAAATAAATTTAAATAATAAGTATTAAAAAAATATTAAATAAATTTAACCTTAAAATTTAAATTACTAATAAAAATAATAAATAAATGGAAATATTATTTAAATTAAACAATAAAATTAATCAGAAATTCTTAATAATTTAAAAAGGTTTTAAAAAAAATAAATATATTAGTATTAAAATAATAGTAAAAATCATACAATAAAATATCAAAAAAATTAATAAACAGATTTTATTGATAAATTAGTTTAATAAATTAATTCAATGACTAATGAAAATATGGAAAATTTAAAATTGAATAATAAAAATGAAATAAAACTTTAAAATAAAAAGAAAGAATACAGAATAACAAATGATACTGATTATTAATAATATGATTATTTTAATATGAATTTTAATAATATAGATAATTTAATTAATAAAATAATTGAAACAGAAGATAATATTAAATAAAATAAGATTAATTTAAATATTAAAGATGATTTTTTATTTAACTAAAAAGAATAAAAAGATAACAGTTTTTAATAAATTCGTTGAATAATATTTTATAACATTTATTAATATAATTTATTTAATTCTAAATATATAATTAACCAAATTTATTATTTATATAACTTTTCGTTTATTTTATAATAAATTTAAATATCTAATGAAAAAAAAACAATAAGATGTTAATAATAATCAAAAAAATGAAACTCTGATAAAATAAGACAGTTAAATAAAACTAGATAAATAAAAAAGTGAATGATAAGAAAAATATAATGAAAGTACAAGAAAATTAAAATAAATGATAGAATAAGATCATTTATTTGCTATATAGATATAATAAGCTTTTGAAAATAGCGATAATGATAATTCTGGTAATTAAAAACAATATGATAAATATAAATATAAAAATAAAAAATATAAATAAATAAATAAAAAGATATTGATAATTAAGAAAACGAAAAATAAATTTAAGATAAATAATTGAATTAAGAAGAGCAAAAAAAATTAATTATATAAAACAACGTATTTTAAATATTGGATTAAATAAATACAGATAGGTAACGAGAGAAGAAATAATAAAAGATGTTTATTGAATCAGCATAAGATGACCAAGAGTATATAAAATAAAACAAGGTTTCTAAACGACAATTTTACTTACAATTGATAGAACTAAGTGAATTAGAGCAAATTGAAATCTATAATGATAAGTACGTTTTGCTAAATCTACGTAAGAATATATGGAGAATAAAAGCATATATAGTATGGATTTGTTAATGTATTATGAAAAGTTGGTTGTTTGATAGTATCACATTGTTAGTAATTGTCAGTAATACTATTTTATAAGTAACTATGAAGGATGATGATGCTAGTTCCACTTCTTCCTAAGAATGGTTTTATAATGTTTATTATGCTGTTGAGATGTTTATTAAAATTATTGCTATGGGTTTTTTTTTTAATAAGGGTGCTTATCTAAGAGATTACATGAATTTATTAGATATTACTATTGTTATTACTAGTTGGATCCCTATTTTATTTAAGGAAGGATCTGCTAACATCTAAATTTTTAGGACTTTTAGAATTCTCAGGTAAAAATATTATAGATTGTCTTTATTATATACTTATATTTACTGATTATATTCTTATTTGTATAGACCATTGAGGACTATCAAGAATGTATAGCAACTAAGAATATTGATAGGTGCAATAATAAAAGCTCTACCACTGATAAAAGACGTGATTATTTTGCAATACTTCTTCTACTTAATAATGGCTATAATTGGCCTTTAACTATTAAAAGGTAACATGAAATAGACTTGCTTCATGGCATCAATGGGTCTCCAAAGCGGTTCATACTAAACTTACTCTGCCCCTAATTTATATCAGTTTTGTGCAAACAGCAGAGATTGTCTAGACTACTATCCATTATTAAAAAACCAAAAATAATAATGGTTTTGTGGCCGATAATAAACCAATCCTAATTGGGATACTTAGAATTACGATAACTTATTCTTTAGTTTCGTATAAGTCTATCAAGTAGTCAGTATTGAAAATTGGAGTGTTATAATGATATCATCTTAGAAGGTTCTAAATTATTGGATTTTTATTTATTATTGGATATAAACACTATTTGGAAATTTTTATCTTTTGAATCTGTTTGTGGCTGTACTTGGTAATGAGTTTTAAAAGACAAGTGAAATTGTTTAATAAGAATAATTGAATCCTAAGGTCCTTGTTTAAGATAACACTTTTGATTTGAAGATGTTATTGGAATATGATTTATGGATTTCTCCAAGATATTAAAAACATAAATAACTAATTAATATAAAAAAATAAGATGAATAATAGCTTATGTTATGAAATTCTAATCAGGATTATTAAGACACATTTTAATAATCTCAAAATGATAGTTTTTTTGATAAAATGTTTAAAAGCTTTAAATAAAAATAAAATAAAATAAGCAGTTAATTTGAAAATCAAAAAATTAAGAATGATAATAAATTATTGTCTAATTAATCAAGTTACAATATTAATTAAGATAATTCAGAAAAAAATAAGAAAAAGTTTATAAGATCTAATACAAATGATACAATCGCGTAATCAGATCAATAGATTATGGAAAGCATTATAGAGGGTTAAAAATCTATAAATGAAATCAAGTAAGAAATTTTTAGTTCTAATGTATTTTAATTTTATTTAATTATAAGATTACTTTTAATTAATACATAGATTATCTCTTAAAATTAGAAGATCTTGAAAAGGATCATTCTTTATTTAAAAAAAATGAAAATAACTCAGATGATGAATTAGAAGATTAAGAAAATTAAAATGAAATCTAACAAGAGTAAAATAAGAAACTTTAATTATTGAAATTTATTTAAAAAACTAGGAAAAAGTAACTTAAAGTTGACGTAAAATCTTAATATGAATATTAAGATAATAATATTTTAGAAGTTCTTTAAAATAAATTTGACTACATTTAAAGAATAAATGAAATTAAGATAGAAAAATTAATTTAATAAAAACACTTTTGTTTTTAATACATTACTAAATATAGTTAGTATTATGAAATAGATGACAACTAAATTAAGAAATTTGTTGAAAATTAAAAATTAATATAATAAAAATAATAATAATAATTATTAAAAGAAATTAGTTTATCGCGAATAATTAATGATAGTGATTTATTTAAGTAAAATTAAACTGAATAACTTATGAATTAAAATTAAGAATTATGTAGATAATTATATTGGGATATAATTAATCAAAAAAATAAGCTAAAAAAATTATTACCAATTAAAAGTAAATAAGTAAGAGTGAAAAAAATAAATTAAAAATTAGAAAATTAAATAAATCAAATGAAAATGCAATAAAAATTTAATAATAAAACTCGTAATTTTACAATAATAGGAAACTTAACAAATTAAATATTTAAGAGATAATCTGTATCTAGAATAAACTTCAATTAAATAAATTATAAAGCAATAAAGCAGTAATTAGTAGGTGATGAAAAAAAGGATTAGTTAAAAGAATTTAAATTTGGATATTTGAAAGTCAAAGATAAATATTAATTAAAAGAATTAAGAGAATTAGAAGAAATTGAAGAAGTATTAGCCCAAGAGATTAAAAAAGATATTTAAAAAAAGGAATTATTGTAAAACTAAAGTTTGTATATGTAATTGAGAATGAACGATATTTAGAAAGAGTAGCTAAACGTATTTTGGAGTGGAGATGATTTAATGAATTTGAAAGACTCAAATTTATAAGAAAAACTCTTTTTTAAAAAGAGATTTGAAAAAATACTAAAAGGAATTAATTATTCTATAATAGACAAGAAAATATGGTTGCAGAGCAGGATCAAGGGTATTTATTTATAATATAAAATATAAGTATATAATAATATGATTATAATAGAATAATAATATAATAATAAAAAGGATACTTTAATGGGATTCATAATATCATATACAGATTAACTCTGAGCAATTAATTTGACTACTTTATTCTTGTTATAGTGGTGTTGAACACTATCTCATTATCATTGGATGGATTATTTGAAAACAAATAGGCGATAAAATTAATAAGCCAAGCATAAGATATTTTCACTTTCATTTTCGCAGCAGAGCTGTACTATATATCAATAATAAAATAAGATTATAAAATAAATAATAATATGATAAAAATATGATAACATGATATTATGATATTATAATATGAAATGATAATAATATAATATATGTATTAGAGTGCTTAAGAATGTATCTATAGGAGTAGTGAACTACGTACGAGATAAACTAAACATTTTCGATGCATTACTAGTAACCTTAGGTTTAATTGAGTACTTTTTGTCAACAGGTAGTGGGTTTACAGCATTCAGATCGCTCCGAGTATTCAGAGTGCTAAGAGTAACTCGATTGATTCGATCTCTAAAATATATGAGAGTTATAATGAGAGTTATCTCATCAACTCTCAAAAACTCAATATATATTGGACTATTATTATTACTCTTCCTTTTTATTTTCACTATTCTTGGTATGAGCATTTACAGTAATGCATTTGATAAGGTGAGTGGTATCAATAAGCCTTTGAGAGAAAATTATAATGATTTTATACATGGATTCTTTGTTACTTTTTAGTAAATGACTGTTGAGAATTGGAATGAATTATTGTAATGCACATTTACTAGTTAGGTTAATTAGCAATTATCCTTGATATTTCTTATTTTCTAATAAACTCTATTGGCTTATATATTGAGTGATCTCTTTTAAGCTATTCTGCTGTAAGGTTTTGAGGATACTACTATTTTATAAGAAGAGGCAGAGGAGATTTATGATGATATTGTGACTAAAGAGTTGAATAAGAATAGAATTGTTAGTATGTAGGAGTTAGATGATATTTAATAGGAATATGAAAAACATGTTGAAAATTAAAAAAATTAAGACAATCAAGATGAATCTGATGAAGATTATAATATTAATTCAAAAGATGATTTAATAGAAAAAAAGAAAAATTTAATTTATTTTGAAAATAATATGTGTTATGAAAGTCTCTTCTTTTTTACTTAGAACAATAGATTCCGGAGACTTTGTTATAAAATAATTAAATATGAATACTTTGATAATATCATCATTATTGCCATTGTTCTTTCCTCTATTAAATTAGCATTGGATTCCTATATAGCTGATAATGATAAGTATCTCAACAAAATAAGCGATAATTTTGATATTTTCTTCACTACTGTTTTCACTATTGAATGTGTTTTAAAGGTAGTTTCATTGGGATTTTTTTGGGAGGAAAATACTTATTTATAAGAAAGTTGGAACTAGTTGGATTTCCTTATTGTTTTATTAGCTATTATTGATTAATCTCTTACTGATTATGATTTCCCCTTTTTAAAAATTATAAGGTTATTTAGAGTATTAAGACCTTTAAGATTCATTAATAAGAATATGAGTATGAAAATTATAGTTAATTCTTTGTTGGAATCTTTTGGAGGTATTCTTAATGCTTTGATTGTTATTTTGTTGTGTTGGCTTATGATTGCTATTCTTGGAATAAATCTCTAATAAGACATGTTAGGATATTGTAATGGAGTTAATAATATTTATAATGTAAACTATGTTGCTTGTAAAGCTTAAGGAGGAGTCTGGTATAATAATTATATTATATAACAATATTATAGAGATAATATGATAATAAGATAGATGATAGGATAATAGTATAATATAATTATAAGATAATATGATAATATAATAATATGATGATATAATAATATGATAGGAGCACATATGGAAATAATATGGATAATATCGGATCAGCAATGCTAAGCCTTTTCTCATTCTCAACCCAAGAAGACTGGAACCTTTTGACATACCCTTACCTAGATTCTAACCCAATGGATGTTGGTCCAGTATATGAAAACCGTATCTATATGTTAGCTTACTTCCTTCCTCTAATCTACCTTACAGCATTCTTCTTCATCGACATCTTCGTAGGAGTCGTTTTCTTAAACTATGTTATCAGTGAAAACAAACTCAAAAACAACTACATTTCTGACTAAATCAAAAAATGGTTAGAAGTATAGAAAAAAATTGTCAATGAAAAAAGCAATATCAAGGCATTTACTTATCCGTCTAACAAGTATAGAAAGTTTATATACTCGCTAATTACTTATAAAGGATATTTTACTAATTTTATCATGTTTGTTATTTTTGCTAATCTTATTATCATGTGTTTGGATTACGATGATAGTCCACCTAGTTATGATAAGGCTTTGTAAAATATTCAGTATGCTTTTTGTGCGGTCTTTTATATGGAAGCATTGTTGAAATTTATTGCGATTGGATTTTATCCTTATTTCTATTAACCTTCTAATTGTTTTGATTTTCTATTGGTTATTTTGTAGACACTTGATATTATCATGGATTCTATCTAATTATCTAATGCTAATACTAATATTATTTCTTTGTTACCATAAATTGCTAGGATATTTAGAATTTTGAGAATTACCAGAATCTTGAGACTTGTTAAATCATTTTAGGGACTTAATGATTTAATAGAAACTACTCTTTAATTGTTGCCAGCTATGGGAAATATTGCAGGACTTATGTTCCTTTTTTTCTTTATTTTCGCAGTTTTAGGCAATTTTCTGCTTAAAGATATTTTGGTAGGTGTTGTTATTAATAGTGATACTATTAATTTCAAAAATTTTGGAAATAGTTTTATTATGATGTTCAGGATGTCTACAGGAGAAGTAAATATTATTATAATATTATATTAATATAAATATAAATTTGATACATTAAAAATAATAATAAATAAATTTAAAAATATGATGATTATATTAATAAAGGATTGGGATTATATAATGTATGATACTATGATAAATAACAATAATAATTGCATTTATTTTATTGCTTATGTGATTGTAATTCAATACATTATTGTAAATCTTTTCGTGCTTGTTATTTTAAGAGAATTCGAGGAATTTTATTAAAATTCTAACAATCCTTTGAATTAATATTCATAAGATGTTGAAATGTTTAAAGATATTTGGGTCAAAGAAACTTCTCTTAATTCGGGAATAAAAATGAATTAAAATAAAGTTATTGATTTCTTTATATCTCTTTCATTACCTTTAGGACTAGGTATTATTTTTTTAGATTAATCTTAAATATTGTTATATATTTTTTTTAATTGAAAATAAATTATTATTATTTAGGAATTTAAAATGAAACAATTTATATTTAAAATAAAGCAAATTAAAATTCTGATGAAGATTTAAAATAATAAAACTAATAATACTAATAAAATAAAAAATTATCAGCAAAATTATTAATGCAAATGAATATTTAGACTGATATTAATGGATATGTATATTTCAATGATATTCTTTACAGTTTGATGAAAAGAGCGTATGCTTCTAAAATATTAGGAAATTAAAAATTATCGTCAGTTGCATAATAAATTATTAAAAAAGCTGATAATATAACAGCCAATAAACTTAATCAAATCAGAAATAGTAGTTTAACTAATTAAAATGATAATTACAATATTAGAAATACTAAATAATAATAGATATTTAATCCATTATTGACTTTATTATATGCTTAAATGTGTTTTAAAAGCTGGAAAAAATACTATGAAATAAAAGATTAAATCTAAGAATAAAAAGAAGCAAAAAAATTATAAAATTCTAACAATCTTAGTTTAAATTTAAACTAAATAATTAATAATATTAAAATAATTGAAAATAAAGAAGATGAGGAATAATCTCCTCTTAAAAAATAAAATAATGGAATATAAAATTCCGTTAAAAAATAAGTAATTTTAATATAAAAATTCTAGGATTAAATCTAAGCAGATTTAAATTCATCAATTTAATCTATAAAGTTAAATTAAAGTTAAAAAATGGCTCCATTAAAAAAACTACCGTCAAAAAATAATGAATAGAAATTTTTTATTTAATTGCCTTAAAAATAATAAAAACAAGAAGTTAAAGACTCTTCAATTTAGTCGATTAATTTAGAGTAAATTGGTCCTTAATAGACAACAAATTAATTTTTTAATAAATAATAATATATAAGGATAGAAGAGTTTGAAAGTCCGAGACAAAATGATGAAGATATTGAATAAATAATAAAAAAGACGAAAAAGTGATATGAATATAAATATATAATCAAAAGAATAAAAATATAATATAGTTGATATGATAAAAATATTATTAAAATAATATTAAAATATAATAATAATTATTATTATAAATAGTATTATTAATAAACAATAATTATTAAAATATTTAAGTATCAATAACTAATTAGTAAAATAAACATAATTAAATTAAATATCAAATAAGTTTAAAATATTAATAAAAGTATAATTACAACTAAAAATAATAATAAAAAAAATGGAGAGTATAATATAAATGTTCGGATGTTGTGACACTTAAAACAACATTAGTGCAGACATCGTAATTCGTCATTTTGAAGCAAAATAAGTAAAGGGAAGAGTGGAAGTGGAGATAGAAATAAGAATGACAACCAACTGTACAACAATAAAAAAAGGAGATATCCTTTATATTTAATCCTAAGATGTAATCCAAGAAAATCAGAGAATTCTCAGCAATCATTAAATCGAACAATCCAACATGATATGGATACAAAGTCAAAATGATTTTTCACTCACATCAATTTAGAAGTTCAAAATAAATCTGTATAATGGAGTCTTCACTATATATTATTTGAGACCTCTAAAATAATTCGACATTGACAATTCTAATTGGAAGATTTTGGGACAATCTGCCTATTTTAGAGTTGAATGCTAGTAAGAAATATCTAATGAAATTCAGTCTTTTAATTTAATGCCACTAAAAGAGTCAGCTATTTCAATTAATACCGTTTAAGCTAATAACTCTAACTTTGAAAACAATTATAATGTCAATAACAATAACTAGGAATTTTTTTAGAAGTATTAAGAATTCAATAGACTGCAAGCTAATAGCAATTAGAAATAGAATTCTTATCATGGCAGATCCTAGACTTGAAATAGCACTTGTTAAAATTTGGATTAATCTTTTAACTTTTAGTTTTAAGAGTTAAAGCAATTCAACCCTAATCAGTACCAAATTGATTATAGTGAAGTTAATTCGGTTTAAAGGATTGAATCATTTTAGCCTCAAAATGATAGTTAGATTAATTAATAAAAGATTGTTTACAATAATTTGCTTTAGAATATATAGAGCTAGTAAAATCAAGGCGAAATAGTATATTAAACTATTTCATCATATTAGTCATCTTAGATTCCAATCAATAATAATGAAATATAGAGTATGTAATAGAACTAAGGACGTCATATAAACTTGTTAAAGCAACATAAAAATTACAATAAAAACAGCATCAAAACAATTAACAGAGGTAATTAACATTGATATTATATTATAAATAAATCAGCATGGAAAGTAGTATATATGAATATAATGGTTGAACATTTCATAAGTTTCCTTAATAATATCTTATAAAATGGCTCCCTAAGTAAGGAAAATAACTCTAAGTTCCTGAATTACCTTCATTTTTAAATATAAATCTTCCTCACCCAATATATGATGATCATTCAACTCCTTATCATCTTCCTGTTTCAGAAATTATAATAAAATTGAGTTATTTTCCTTGTCTTCTATAATATTATACTTATTATTCTTAAGCCATTTATTCTTTATCAATATTTTGTATAGATTGGACAGGAATCTTTGTCCTCTATACTTTAAAGTCATTCTCATTTCATGTTCAAAGAAAATCTGGACATCTTGATTAAGTTATCCTCCACAATGAATTTCTACTTACAGAGGATAAAAAATAGTAGGAGTGACTTTTGTCATTTGTTCACATTCTAGTTCATGTTTAATTTTTTGATTTTTAAGACACGTTAAGTCACAGTAGAATGCACTGAAACATTTCTTACAATAGAAGTTAATGTAAATAAACATTCCGCAACTTGAACATGGAATCACAATATTTGGTAATTATTCTTTAGAAAGACTTAGATGAGTTGTTTGTTGGAATACTTCAATCAATAGTTCGCTTTTGAAATTTAGGATTTTTATGAATTCATGAAGGCATTGTTAGAGTTCTTAGTAATATTGTAATTCACCTTGATATAAACCTGATTTATTTCTTTTTATGATACCGTTTATTACTGATTCATAGAATTCTTGCATTGAGGGAGGAGAGTCTAAAGAAGGTCTGTAAGTAAATTCTCCATATTAATCAGTTTTAAATGATGCACCTTATTTTTTTAGTTGAAGTGAAGGATTTGTAAATTCATTATTTTGAAAAAGAATCCAATCGTCCCAAAGGTTTCTCTTCAATATTTAATTTTGTTATTGGATCATATTATTTTAAATTATTTTTTATTTTAAAATGTATTATAAATATAATTATTATTAATATTTTTTTTATTTTATATTATAGCATAAATTTCATTAATCTTTTTTCAAAAATTCATTGATATATTTCTATTGAGTTTTTTATTTATTTAATGTTGGAATCATCAAACATATCCAAATTAAAAATATGCTAAGATGAAATACTAATAAAATGTATATAACTATCTTAAAATTTTAGTCAATAGAGTCTGGCAAAAAATCTAATTTATTCATTTTATTTTTTAATTAATTATTTATCTAAAATATTTAACCAGAATTATATATATAAATTATATTTATATGATTAATAAATATTAATATAAATAATTAAAAATAAAATTTTTAATAATAATAATTAATATATCTATTCAATGGAATATTCTGACAAATCATTAATAAAAATTTTACCTTTTTCAGCTAATTGGTATTAAGATTAAATTTGTATTGTAATAAATAATTTAAATTTCTTGGTTTTTGGATATAATGAAAAAGTTCATATAATTAATCTAAAAAATTATAGTTTTTATTAGGAAATTATTATTGATAAAGATTAAGATTAAAAGATATAAAAATGCAAATAAATTATAAGCATTAACAATCAATTAATAGTAGGTTATGATTAAGGAATATTAATAATCTATTAATTTAATTAATAAATAAATCTATTTGTTTATTTTTAAAAAATTAAACTAAATTTTGAAATATTTAGTATTTTATCAATCAAACCTAATATTTTTGCATGTTTTTCATAAGATGGATAGATAGTGAATATAAATAGCATTGATTTTTAAATAATTAATCAAAATATCATTAATAAAAATGTCTTGATTATTAAAAAAATATTTTATTTTGAATAATAATTATTAGTCATATATGAAAATGGAATAATATAATTGGATACTTATTAATATCATGTTCTTAACAAAATATTGACTGTAGATTTATTTGAAGATTATTTATTGATTTTGATAAAAATAGATAAAATAAAAAAATTAGAAAAATATTAAATAATTTAAATAAATGAAACTTATAAACTAGATAAAATATTTAGTATTATTATATAATTTAATGAGAAATTTGAAAAAAAATTGAAGGAGAAAGGAGGAAGTATAATAAAATAAATAGACCATAAAAATGTAATTAATTTAAATTAAATGATAGATATTGTTAAGTGGTAAAAAAGGGGAGCTTTTTAGAATAGAATAAGATAAAATATAAGATTAAATGGTGTTAAATTTGAAAAAAGAGAATCTAGATTTATATTCGGAAAATATTTATGAAATTCTTGAAAATAATCCTCATCAAGCGAGTATTTATACGATTTTTTAAGACAATACTAATAATTACATAATTTGTGTTTCTTTAGATTGATAAATATCAATTTGGTAATATAAATATGATTAATCTTTAGATCAACTTTGCTTTAACCTAAATAAAACTTTATGTTCTTTAGATAACAAAGTTATTCATTTAAATCAGCATAAATAAGAACCTAACTTTATTTTCTATGTAAATTCTTAGAATAATTTAAGAATGTGGGATCATTAGAAAAAAGTAATTATTTTATTTTATTTTTTAGAATAATGATTATCATATTACTAGTTATAATGATATAACATAAATTTGTAAAATAGCTTCTCATCCTGATTTAGAATCTATCATTTTATTATCTTAAAAAGGTTAGGCTTAACATAGTTATAATAATGAAATTATAGAATAAAAAAATTAAGAGTAAAATATATTATTATATGATTACATTAAAAATAAATTGATTTTATAGCTGAGATTTAGTTAACTAGTTAATATAGTTTATTTTAATTTTATTGAATAAGATTATTTTAATTTAATTTATGACGATTATCAATTATTTTAAGGATAAAACTTAGTCAAAGCCAAAGTTTAATAATGTAATGATTATAAAAATTGTTATAATAATAATTATGGTATAATTGTAATTTTAGATAACGGAGACATTATATATCTAAATTAAATAAAAATGGAAATAAAATCAATTAATTTAAATTTGTAGTTTTAACAAAATATTAATAGTTTTAATCTGTAATTAATTAATTATAGTTAAATTCATTTTGCAATAGGAGAGTATAAGACTGGTTAATTAAAGTTTATATCTATTTGAAAGATAGAAAAAGAAGTATATAAAAAAGAATAAAATTTCTAAAACCATAAAAACGGAATAACTTCTATTGAATTTAATAAAAATTTAAAAGAAATTAAGGTGGGTTGTGGTTCATTTGATAGAACAATTTCAATATATAAATTAATAGAGAGTAAAGAATAATATATGTTTTAGATTTTATTTATAATTAAAAATTAATTTCCAGTAATAAAAATAAATTGGAATATTTATGATTATATACTTGTGGTTTCATTTAAATACAAAACAATAAAAGTATATAATTGTTCTGATTAAATTTAGCTTTAAGATTAAATATTAAAATAATAGAAATTATAAAATGAAGTTACAATTTTATAAAATTAAGAATAAATTTGTTAGAAAAGTACAATAAATTAAGAAAATAGATTGATTTGCAATTTTTAACTACATTAAGGATATATTTTAGATGCCATATTTGATAAAGAAAATTAAAATTCAATCATTTCATCTTCAGATGATCATACTATTAAAATATGGGATTTATCTAAAATAAAATTTTAAAAGGTATAAAATTAAAATCAAAAGAAAAAATAAAAGAATAAAAGAGTAATTTAATGATTTTATGTTTTTTTATTTTTAGTTAATTATTTTATTTTAAAAATAAATATATTTAATAAAATAGATTTCATTTTATTTAACTTTTAATACTCTTTTTGATTGTTGATTCATGTTCGTTTTCAGAAATATTTTCTAAATTTAATTACTAATTTATATAAACTCTTAAATTAATGAGATTTTCCTAAAGACTGTTATTTATTAATTTCTATTTATTTATTTATTTGAGTAAATCTTATTTTAATAAAATATTATTTCTCTATTATTCTTAAAGATCAAAAGAAATTTTTTAGATTTGTTATTGATTTTCATAAATAATTCTATTTTTAGTATGAATATCATCTTATTTTATATTTTCTTTAACCTTTTTTTGATTATTTAATGTTTTTTTACTTTTGATATTAGGGGATAATTCCTATTTGATAAGTTCAATTTTATTAATTAATTCCTGAGTTTCTAAATCATATTAATAATTATTTTTATTAAGTTGTTTAATTTATTATTCATTGTTATTTTTCTGAAAAAGTATTTCTTATTTTTCAGATTACAATTTTTATTGATATTTTTATAATTCGTTCAAATGTTACTTCAGATGATTATTTTTCTTTTAAAGATACTCTTATTAATCTTCTTCGCTGAAAGTATTGTTTAAAACACATTCAAGATGAGTTTTAGACAATTTATCAAATAATTATTCATTATCATTTTATTAAAATAATTTAGTATTAAGAGAAATCAGGTCTTCATCTAATGCTTCTTTTATTTTATTGAGTTATTGAATTTCCTTTTTCAATTTCACTACTGAAAATTAATTATCTTTTATTATTTTTGAAATAGTCACACTATCAATCTTAATTTGGTTCTCTCCATCTATTTTTACTTTATTTTATATGTCCCATTGTTAAATTTGCTTTTTATAATTATAGTTTTCTTTTTCTATGTTTATTATTTTGGCTTTTGTGAATTAATTGTTTTCAAATAAATTATTATATTCTATTTTTAAAGCTTAAATTTTCTCCCATTATTAAATTTTATACATTCTTTCATACTCTATTTCATCTACACTTTCTAAATATTATGTATCTTATTCCTCTTGTTAACTAACTTCTAAACTTTCTTTCTTTTATTCACTTTAATTTTAATTCTCTTATTCTTAATTTTCCTCTTCTTTGAATTATTCAAATTCTTCTTAAAAATATTTATCTACTAATTCTTTGTATTCTTATTCGTTTATCTATTCAATTTAATTCTTTTTATTATTGATGTTTTTCATTTAAATATAATATTTTAAAACTTATTTATATATAATAATAAATTAAAAACAAAAAAATATTTATAGATTTAAAAAAAAATAAAATAAATAAAATTATATGGAGTGTGATAAAGATTAGCTAATAAATTCTTTAGAAAATGACAAAATATGTATTGGTAGTATAGACTAACAAACAATATATAAAGACATGAAATTTCCATTAGTATTACAAAGCCGAGACAAATCTGATAAATTATGTAGTATATATCTATAAGAATACATAAAAAAAAATCGTGAGAATATACTTTAAATATGTTCTAAATTGGGTGCAATCCTTTTCGATGAAACAGACATATAAAATAGTAATGAATGGGCTTAAGTAATTTACAATTTAGGGTTAAAAGAAACAGAATATTTGGCTGGAGCAGCTGTTCGGACAATAGTGATAGGAAGTAAAGATAGAATGGAAAATGTATAAATATGGACTACTAACGAGAGTCCTTCTGATTAAGTAATTCCATTTCATCATGAATTGGCTTAAACACCTTTTCCACCTCTTCATATTATGTTTTATTGTTAATAGCCAGCTAATTAAGGAGGATCTACTCCTATTATTAGATCTGATTAGGTTTATGATTTTATATAACATAAATATCCAGATATCTTGGATAAGTTTCACAAATTGGGAGTTAGGTATATTAGGACAGTCCCATCTTAAGATGATCCATCATCTGCACAAGGTATATTATCATTATAATCATTGTTATAATATTATGATTATTATCATTGTAATAAACATAATTATTATATTATCATCATTATCAATATTATTATTATTATATTATTATATTATTATTAAAATATTAATATAGGAAGATCATGGAAATCGATGTTTAATGTATAATAAAAAGAATAAGCAGAAATTGCAATGACATAATAAGGTTTTAGTTATGAATGGAATGATAAAGATGATTGCACTATAACATCTCAAGTACTACCAGCAGTAAAATAACTTGAAAATGGCTTTAAAGTATTCTTTAACTAAGTATTAGCAGCATACACAGGATGGGTAGATTCGAGAAACAGTTATGGAAAATCAGTTGTATTTGGAGATGGTTCATTTATTGATTAATCTTTTATTACAGATCTCTAAAACTACATGAACCAAAACTGTTGTTCTTATTAATGGAAATAAGGCTCATTTATTATCATAGATAACAATTTAGTTTATCATTCAAGATAAACATTTAGTGGGCCTAGAAAAGTATTTGCAGCAGTAGGAAATGGTTTAAAAAATATCCCAGAAACTAAATAAACTCATTTAGTATTAAATAGTGGAGATAAGATGTCCTAAGTAGGACTTGGATGTTGGAAAATAGATAATAATATATGTGCAGATGTTGTTTATAATGCTATTAAAAATGGATATAGATGTATAGATGAAGCTAGTGATTATGGAAATGAACAAGAATGTGGACAAGGAATAGCTAGAGCTATTAATGAAGGAATAGTATAGAGAAAAGATTTATTTATAACTAGCAAATTATGGAACACTCATCATCGCAAAGAACACATAAAGGAAGCAGTAATGAAATCATTATAAGATTTAGGATTAAATTATTTAGATTTATATTTAATACATTTCCCAATTGCTCTAAAGTATGTGAACATCAATACGAAATATCCAGGAGGATGGCTAGATATTAATGAAGGAAGAATGATAGAAGATGAAAAAGTAAGTTATAGAGAAACATGGGAAGGTATGGAGGGGTTAGTAAAAGAAGGATTAGTTAGGAATATTGGATGTTGTAACATAGGAACAGCAATGTTAAGGGATGTTCTAAGTTATTGTTAGGTTAAACCTGCTGTGTTATAGGTTGAAATACATCCTTAGAATGTTTAAAGTAATCTTGTTTAGTTTTGTAGATAGAAGGGTATTGTGGTAACTGGCTTTAGCAATTTAGGTGCTAGTAGTTATTTGTAATTAAATATGGCTCAGAAGGAAGAATAGATTATTATCAATTAGTATGTAACTCAGCTTGCTATTAAGTATCACAAGACTCCTGCATAAGTTATTTTAAGATGGGGAATTTAATAAGGAATTTAAATTATTCCTAAAAGTTCTAATCATTTCAGAAATCTTGAGAATATAAACTTGTTTGATTTTGAGCTTACTAATGAAGAGCTTAAAGCTATTTCCAAATTTAATTCAAACAAAAGGTATAATGATCCAGGGGTATTTTGTAAAGGAATGGGACTCTTTTTCCCTATTTATGATTGATTTTATATTTTTATAATTATTCAATAATTATTATTTGTTTCATTATGATTTAAGTTCTTATTGAATGAGTTGTTTATAAGATATATTTTATTATAGTTGTTTATTTAGTTTCCTTGGTTTTCATTTTGTTTTAAATTCTATTTTTTATTATTAGTTTCTTAATTGATATTTTAATATTAATCTATATTGATATTAAACTAATCTATTTTTATTTTATTTAATTATTCGAAATCTTACTACTCATTTGATTATAAAAATTCTTCTTTATCTTGAAATTATAAATTTTTTGCACTAGTAATATTACTTTAATTAGAAAATTATAAATCAATCTTCTTTTTTATTTTTTTAATTTAAATTGAATTTTCAATTTCTTTTTATAGTTCTTCTTAAGCTTAATTTTTATTTAAAGTTTCATAGAAATTAATACTAGTAAACTCATTTTACTGTATCATTGATTTATCATTATTAAAATTTTTTGTGGATTTTATTTTTGTATTTTATTTACCTTAAGTTTCTTTCCAATTATTTATATTATTTCAATTAATTAAACTTTATAATCATTATTAATCTAAATATTGTTAATTCATTTATTCTACTTATTTTTATTAAAATAATTAAAGCTATTAATTGATAAATTTATTATTGTTATTTTAAATCAAAAAAATATTTTCGGATATAAATATATCTTTTTTACTTTTTGCTAAATTAATATATGATAACAAGTTTAAAATACTTTCTCTTTAATCAATATAAGGATTAAGCATCACTTATATTAAAAATAAAAGAAATTAGGAATGATATTTATTTTAAACTTCTCGCAGTAATAATTCAACGTTTTTTTTCTTAATTTAAAATTTTTATAAATGATATAAATTTTGAAGACTTTTTTAAGTTGCTAACTAGAGAATTAATAAGCCAGTTTAAAATACCAATTTTTTTTCTTAATTTATTTTTTACTATTCTCATCTTTTCTCTTTATATAAAAATTCAGGAGTCAAATAAACTGTACACACTTTTTAAAACTAAATTTAAATAAATTAGTCTTTTATTGTATCTCCCTTTATTTTTATAATTTTTCCTTATTTATTTATTTAAATACTTTAC
>Ga0315908_10000299_pt1 | contig 39753 bp, 39 predicted proteins | sample LakEriMetagenome_12_FD_203520 | JGI IMG/M metagenome (GOLD analysis project Ga0315908, IMG submission 203520) | Freshwater fungal communities from buoy surface, Lake Erie, Ohio, United States - Buoy 4 MA124 | ecosystem: Environmental > Aquatic > Freshwater > Lake > Lake biofilm | place: USA...
TAGCGAGGGCTCACGAGGCAGCATCACGGTTCGCGGCGTCTTCGACGTCGTGAAAGACCCAACTACCAACATTCCAACTGGAACGATCCTTTACTGGTCGCAGATCAGCTGGCATGTGGTCAAGAACGCATATGCACATTCAATGATCGGCAAAGCCATAGAAGCCGCGCCGCCAGGCACACTCACAGTCCGTTTACGTTTGAGTCAATAGATGATGGCATCAATTGCAAAAGTAACTATCGATCGAGCTCGCGCAACGCAGTCCTTGCGGATGGCCAATGGTCTAGTCAGCCAATGGCTCTCGGTGGGCGAGTTCCGAAGTTGCTTTTGCGTGGCAAGCCAGTCAGTTCCATCGGCATGGATCATCGAAGGTCGTTTACCCAACGGCGATAACGTCCAACTCGCCAGTTACGAGACCGATTTGTTTGATCCGGCCAATCCACGCTACGTCACGATGAAGGCTATGTGTGGGCTGCCTATTCGATTCGTTGCGGCTACGCCTCAAACGAACGCGCGATTGTGGGTGGTATTCAAAAGTTAGCGACGACTACCGCTGGCCCGCACCAGGGGCACGAGTTGGGCCACGGCTCTCCAAACGATCCCTGCGTTTGCGGTCCAGCGTTAGTTGTCACTTCACAATGTTTCTGTTTTCTCTGCTTAAGGATCCGTGTTCTATGAGAATCGCAATTCACGTCGCCATGTTGGCGATCCTCACTTACCTTGCATCTACTGTCTCAGCACAGGAGGTGGTTTGCAAAGATGGCCAATGTTCGATTATCCAATTGGTTCCTCTCACTGAAGAGATTCAGATCGATACATCCACCATCGAAAGCTCGGCCGCTAGCGATGAGGATCGATTCACCCAAGTCATTCGAGCCACAGTTCGTGTCACCATTAGCGGCGTTTGCGGGAGCGGAACGGTTGTCGGTCGCGATGCAGATGGAAACGCGATCGTTCTTACCAACGCTCACGTAGCGGGCACTCAACGAGGTCGCACCGTTAACCTCGAACGGTGGAACTCAGATGGTTCCGTTGAGCGAGGCCGAGGAGCTATCATCTCTTCCGGATATGGCCGAGGGATGAGCGTCGACTTTGCCTTGCTTAAATGCAACGCTGAGTTTGCAAAAGATGTCCGCCCGATCCCGCTCGCCGACCGTTATCCAACCAAGGGGGCAATGGTCAGCACTTACGGCTGCCCTCGCTGTGAATGGCCTAGCTTGCAAGTGCTTAGCTTGAATCGTAGCGAAGGACAAATTCTTACTTGGAAGCCCGAAGCGATTGGAGGTCGTAGCGGTTCTAGCGTGATCGACTATACCGATGTTGGTCCTCGTGTCGTTGGGCTCCTCACTTGGGGAGGCGGAGGCGAAGGGCTTGGTCAATCGACTCCGTTCTTGCTCCAAGCCATGAAGGGCCGTCTGCCGAAATCGCTCGAGGCTCTGCCACAAGGTGTACGCGAAGTTTCCGATGAGCAGGAAAAGTACCACGTTGCGACTTGGCCGACTCAACCTCTGGCTGTGTCGAATCAAACAAGCGATCCCGCGTCACAAGATGTCATTGACTCCATCGTTGAGCCTGATCAAGAAACTATCCTGCGTCCACGTCCTCGGGACGAAGACGGAAAACGCAATCCTGCGGATAGACCTGTCTTGGGATTATTCGAACGCATTCAACGCTGGATTCGCGACAAGCTCCTTATCGGATTGCTTGTGATTGGAGCCTTCGCCGCAGGCGTCCTTTTCGGACGATCGGGAAGAAAGATTCTGCCTGTGTAGCATGCGTCCGTTCAAAGTTGTTGTCTTTCGTCTCTATGCTCTAGGACACAAGTCTGCACTATGTTTCATTGGATTGGATACTTGCTGTGTTGCTATTTGTCAGCGGATCTTTTGGCTGGCTTCTGGCATTGGTGGGAAGATCGTTACGCGGATGTGAAGTGGCCACTGATCGGCGATTGGATTGCCAAACCCAATCAGCTGCATCATGACCAACCTTTGGCATTCCTAGATCAAGGTTATTGGTCTCGCAACTCAACAACGATCATTCCCGCAGCGATCGCGTTCTTGCTAACGGTACCGCATCCAATCTGTGGAGTATTTGTGTTTGTGAGTCAAGCAAACGAGATTCACGCCTGGGCTCATAGCAAGGGAAAGGTCGCCTCATGGATCGACGCACTGCAATCGATAGGTTTGTTGCAATCTCCAAAGCATCACGCACAACATCACGTTGATCCATTTGAATCGAAGTACTGCGTGATGACTGACCTGCTCAATCCACTGCTTGATCGACTCAAGTTCTGGCGACGATTGGAGTGGATTGTTGAGCGAACGCTGGGAGTTGTTCCAAACAAATGAGCGATTTACTGAAGAACGGCCAGGAGTGGCTTGCCTCAAAACTCACCCAACACGCATCTCGTCAGGTCGTATATCGCCGAGGAGAGCTGGGGGCCACTCTCCAAGCAACGATTGGCAAGTCGATGTACGACCAGGACGATGGCGAAGGCATTGTGACTCGCAGCCAAGTCCGTGATTTTCTGATCGATACCTATGCCCTACTTTCCTCGATTATCGGAACGTTGCCACGCCGCGGTGACACCATCGTGGAGATCGATGGCGACCACACCTTCATCTTTGAAGTGATGGCCCTTGGTGGCGACCCACCTTGGCGCTACAGCGACCCATTCCGTTTGAAACTCCGCATTCACACCAAACAGATCGAATCCCATCCGTCATGACGACAGTTTTACAAGTTGCCGATAGTGTCACCGCCCAGCTCAATGCCGCTGAGTTCGATTTTGACTTCGTTGCCGAGCGGATGTACGTTCCCAACTTCGACCTCGAAGACATGAAAGAACTCCGCGTGACCGTTGTGCCTCGCGATGTTGAGCTATTCCCTCACGACCGCGCCCACAACAAGTACCACTGCCGGGTTGATGTCGCGGTGCAGAAGAAGTTTTCGAAGGGAACCAACGAGGAGATCGATCCGCTGGTTGATCTTGTGGAAAAAATTGCCGACGAGTTTCGCTTGAAAAGGCTCGATTCATTTCAAGCCGCTCGCTGCGTGAAGGCCGAGCATGCCGTTCTGTACTCCAGCGAACACTGGGAACAACTGCGTCAGTTTACAAGCTTGTTGACCCTAACCTTTGAACTGGCGCGATGATCAAGATCACGGTCCGAACTCAATTCGATAAGCGAAAGCTCAAGAAGAAGGCGGAAACAGCAACCTTCACTTCTCTGAGCGAGGCCGGCGGTGCAGTTCGAAAGACAGCCAAGCGGAGCATTCGGAAATGTAAAAAGGCATCCAAGCCCGGGAGCCCGCCGCACACGCAAACAGGCATGCTCAAGCGAGTGATTCGGTACGACGTCACCAACAACCGAACCGTTGTCGCAATCGGTCCTGTGAACGAGATCGCTGGACGGATTTGGAACTTGCATGAATTCGGTGGCGTGGCAACCAAGCGTCGAAAGCTCAAGCCGCATCGATTCAAGGTTGGCGAGCATGGTCCCATCCGTGCCATACAACACGGAAGCAAGACCAAGTTTGCGAGGATCGAACTGCGATCTGCGGCGCAAGCCAACCGAGCAACTCGCTTGATTGTCGAGGAGAACGAACGGCGCAGTGACAACAAGCCTCGCCATTATCCCAAGCGACCATTCATGAAGCCGGCTCTGGAAGCCAATCGGAGTCGGCTCCCCACGTTCTGGGCCAACTCAGTCAAGTAAAAGTTCGTCAAAAGGAATCATTCACAATGCCAGAAGTAAGACTTGGTCTCGAAGCCGTCCTCACCATCGACGGTGCCGAGATCACCAACGTCAAGGATTTGACCGTCAGCCTCGAGAAGGCCGAAGCGGATGCCAGTACTCGCGCGAACAACGGTTGGCGTGCGACTGTGGGAACGCTTAAGGACGCATCCATCGAGTTCACGGTCCTCAATAAAGAGGGTGACTCTGCTTTTGGCATGCTTCAAGGCCTATGGAGTTCAGGTGATCCGTGTGATGTCGGTATTAGCGATGCCGGTGGAACGCTCACTCTGACTTGCGAAGTTATGACCTTCAATGTCAACCAGAACTTGGAGGAGGTCATTTCGGCTGATGTGACTCTCAAACCAACGCAATCGACTGGCGGTGGTGGCATGAATGTGGGACCGGGCTTGGCTGGTCCTTGATCGCTGTCGTTGTGGTTGGTTTAGAGGATTCATAATACTCAGGGAGGCATCATGCAGAAGTTCGTTGACCGCGCCGGTCGCATTTGGATTGTGGATATCGACAACACGACGCTGCGCCGCGTGAAGACTCTCACCGGAGTGCATCTTCTTGAAGCAATCGATGGTGATTTGATCACGCGACTCTCGACCGATCCATTGCTCCTGGGCGATGTGCTCTTTGCAATCTGCAAGCCGCAAGCGGACCAGCAGCAGATCACCGACGAAGCTTTCGGCGAGGGGCTCGCTGGCAATTCTATCGACGATGCCACCGGTGCACTCCTCGAAGCACTGATCAATTACTTCCCGGAGTCGCGACGCCGTCTTCTGCGGAAGGCGGCCGAGAAGCAGAAGCTGATCGAGACACGGGGGATCAGTGCGATCGAGAAGCGACTGGACGATCCGAACTTGGTCGACAAGTTCGTAGAAGATCTCGAACGCAAGCTCGCTGTGCCGACATTGAACGACTCATCGTCCGACTTGCCGGCATCGTCGGAGTCGATCCAGGTCCCTTAACACTTCGCCAACTTGTGCTGATGGCTGAGGCCAAACGCCAACACGATTGGAATGTCGCGAGCACGATCATGGCGTTGATGGCCGAGATGAACCGTGATCGTAAGAGACGTCGCAAGCCATTCAAGCCCGACGACTTCAATCCCTACGCAGACCAAAAGCCAATCGTTGCTCGCGGAACTGTTGAACAAGCAGCTGCGATGCTCGGTGCTAACTTTCAACCAAGAACGTCAGAATCGCCATGTCGCAAGTCAGAGCCGGAGGAGCATACGTCGAGCTGACCGCGAGGAGTGCCCAGTTCCTCAAGGGACTCGAAGCTGCGCAAAAGCGGCTCAAATCGTTCGGGGCGTCCACGCGACTGGTCGGCACCAAGCTCACTGGCCTTGGCGTTGCCGCCGCCGCACCTGTGGGAGCCAGCTTGGCAGTCTATACCAGTTTCGATGATGCGATTCGGGCCGCAGGCGCAGCTGCCAATGCAACCGGCGCGACATTGGAATCGCTGCGTAACAAAGCAAAGCATTTGGGAGCCACAACAAGTTTCTCGGCCAGTGAGGTCGCTTCTCTGATGACTGAACTCGGTCGAGCAGGTTTCTCACCCAAGCAGATTGAAGAGATGACCGGCGCGGTCATGAATCTAGCAAGAGCCACTGGGACGGATGCAACCGTTAGCTCTGGGATCATGTCAGCCACGATCCGTCAATTCAGCTTGGAAGCAACCGATGCTGTGCGAGTCTCGGATCGATTGACCGCAGCAGCCAACATGTCCTTCAACTCGGTTGAGTCGCTTGGGGAAGCGTTGCAATACGCCGGTCCTGTGGCAGCCGATGCCAACATGAGCCTCGAAGAAACGCTTGCCGTTCTTGGCACGCTCGGAAACCTCGGGATTCAGGGTAGTGAAGCCGGTACAGCATTACGTCGATTACTCACTCTGAGCGCGGCAGAGTCTGAGAAGTTTCAAAAGGTATTCGGCGTTGCGACCAAGGATGCCCAAGGGAATGCACGCGACCTAGTCGACATTCTTGGCGAAGTTGCCGCTGCATCGGCCAACATGGGAAGCGGTGATCGTGCCCAAGCCTTTAACGAAGTCTTCGGTTTGATGGGCATTACCAGTGCTTCGGCCATTGGAAAGACGGTCACCGACACCAAGAAGCTGCTTGCCGACCTGAAGAAGTCAAATGGCATCGCCGACAAGACCGCACGCGATATGGATGCAGGGATCGGTGGCGCGTTTCGAATCCTGAAAAGCTCGATCGAGGGCGTGGCCATTGCGATTGGTGAATCGCTGGACCTCTCGGTCACCAAAATGATGAACGCAATCTCTCGGGCTCTCTCCGGTCTGATTGAATGGATCGGCAAGAACCAGGAAGTTGTCAAGAAAGTCGCGCTGATCGTTGCCGGCGTCGTTGCTGTCGGCGCGGCTTTCATCGGTATTGGCAGCGCTGCTGGTGTGGCCGCGTTCGCTGTTGGTGGGCTAGCTTCGATGTTCTCACTAGTAGGAACCGCGATCGGTGTCCTGGTAACCATGATCGGCGCTCTGTTCACACCTATCGGACTTGTTGTCGCTGCGGTCGCAGCACTGGGTGCCTACTTCATCTATTCTTCCGGCATCGCTGGCGAAGCGATCGAGTATTTGAAAGGCGTCTTCGAAACGCTGAAGGCTGACACGATCAAAGCCTTTGGTGCGATCGCCAATGCACTGGCTGCCGGCGACATCACCGCAGCGGCCAACGTTCTGTGGACTTATCTCAAGCTCCAGTGGATCAAAGGCACAACCTATCTCAAAGGAGTGTGGGCCGACTTCACCAATTACCTGTCCGATGTTTGGGGCGACACCGCTTATGCGATTGGCGATGTGCTGATCAGTGCCCTATCAGGACTTGCAAGCGTATGGAATGCGACGCTCGGTTTCATGGCCGATGGTTGGACAATCCTCACGACCTCGGTACAGAAGGGGTGGAACTCGACAATCGGATTTCTGAAAAAGGGATTCATTCGATTGCGTGAGCTGGTGGATATAGCCGGCGATGTTTCTGTGCAGATTGGTGGCGTGCTCATCAATGCGCTTGCAGGCGTAGAGACCGCCTGGGTCGAAACCATCGACTATCTCGCTGATACATGGTCGGTGTTCGTCGCCCAAGTCAAATCGATGTGGAACTCGACCGTCGGCTTTCTGCGCAAGGCCTGGATCAAGCTGAAATCGCTATTCGATGACGATGTGAATGTCGAAGTTGAAATGGCCAAGATCGACAAGGAGATTCGAACAGCCGACGAAGCTGAAGAAAATAAGAAACAGCAAGCCATCGCCGATCGCATGAAGCGACGCGACGCACGCAAGCAACAGATCGAATCCAATCGTGTTCAGATGCAGGAAGGGATTAAGCAGCAACTTGAGGAACGTCGCAAGGCCCGCGCTGGTCGTGACATTGATGGCGAGATGGCGGTCATCGATCAGGAGACCGAAGCCAAGAACCAAACCGTTGATGCGTCCAAAGAGGAGCAGTTCAAGCAAAACGAAGCGGCGGGTCTCACGCGACAAAAGACTATCGATGACACCACCGCTGGCGTTCAAAAGACTCTTGATCAAATGCGTGAGGAAGCTCGCATTGCCCGCGAAGCCGGTCGCCAGTCGCCAGAAGATCGTGCCAAGGAGCGTGACCAGCAAGTAGCCGCAGCTCAAGCGGAGTTCGATGCGGCTGTAGAAACAGCCAACGCAGCCAAACCCCAAGAACCAACACCCGCTAAAGAGCCTGGTCTTCCGATTCCAGAGATGCCGAATCCGCCGAAGTCCGGCGCACTGAAGGTTCCCAAGGTTGAAGTGGATGGCATCAAAGATCCAAAACTGAAGCCGCCCAAGAAAAAGGATCTTAAGCTTGGTTTGGATCGGTCTGCCAAAAATTCAATGGATCGATTCTCCGATGGCCCCGAAGAGCCGACGGAGAAAACAGAAGCGGCTGGAAACTTCGATAGTCGTGGACTCGGTCTTGGTAGTGGTGCATCGCTCATTCCCGTGATCGAGCCTCCTGATCAAAGGAACGAAGTCGATCCGGATGGCGTCGATGCTGATGTGAATGCCGGTGCGGACGCGAATGATCCAGAACTTGAAGTTCCAGAAGTTGAACCGGAACTCGGTCTGCAGCCAGTGGACGCTGAAGTATCGTCGCCCGAGGATTTCATAGAACCGACGGTTGACGATCAAGAACCTTCGCTCAATCTCGAATCGATCATGGCCTCCTTTGCAGCGGTTCGGGTGCGTTTGGAGGAATTCGATGCTGCACTATCGCAAAGCGTTGCGAGGCTGCAAATGCCACAAGTTGCCGGCGAAGGTCTCTCGGACGATGTGAAGCGAGCCATCATTCAAACGGCTGAGAATACATCTCAGCTTGCCGAACGCGCACGCACAGGAGGCTTCGTATTCAGCTAATGGGATTCTCAAGCGGTGGATACAACTTCGAACTGGCTGCCCTTTCCAAAAAGGCGACACGTGGCAAGACGACCTCGGACACGTTTGTCTATGTCGGCACCAACGGTGGCTCAGTCGATCCGGCTGGCGCTGCGGATGCCGTTTATGCGTACTATCGAGCGACGCAACGAGACTTGGTTCCTTATCTGCAAGTTGATGGCGAGTACATCAATGAAAAGCATGCTCTTGTCAATGTGTCAATCAACAAGACGAAGCTCGATCCAGTCTCATTTAATACGACTGGAGCATCGACTCATCTCAATCAATCCCTATTCACACGTGGAATCTATGCCGCGCCTGGAAAGATACCTCCGAACTATCGCGGTGCAATCGGTGTAAGTGACTCGGGCGTAGCCGGCGTCGACGTGACCGTTCCTGCCTTCGAGTTCTCGGTCCGCAAGAAGTTTGAGTTTGTCTCGACCGAATACCTTCTCGCGATGGTAGCCATGACAGGGCGAGTCAACTCGACAGGCTGGTCGATCTTCGCTCCAGGTGAAGCATTGTTCCTAGGTGGCGAAGGTGGCGAGGACGAACAGAACTGGGTTGATGTGACCTATCACTTCGCGGCTCGTCCCAATGAGATGAACTTGCGAGTTGGAAACATCAACGGTGTCGCCAAGCGAGGTTGGGACTACCTCTGGGTTAAACATGGCGAAGAGGTTGTTGGCGATCGAGTCTTGCAAGTTCCTGAAGCGGCCTACGTCGAGCAGGTTTACCCCGAAGCGAACTTTAACGCATTGGGGATCGAGTAATGGCGAGGCGAGTTCGACCAGGAGAGAAACTCAATATCACGGCAGCGGAATACAACCGTCTGCTGGCAGCGGCCGATGCCATCGCTCGTGATCGACTCTCGGGTGGCGGAGGAAATCGCACCCACGTTCGCGACGCTGCCACGGTTCGCGTGCACTACCAAAGTGCGACCACTGTGCCCATCGGTGGAATTGTAGGTTTCAACGCCCCACTAGGCGATCCAGACGAAGGCCCAATGGACCTCGCTCGTTTCGTTCGCGATGCCACGATCCAATCGGTCCGGCCTAACGCTGAATCCCACACGGGTCGCTTTGGCGTCGCCATTGAACCGATTGCCGAAGATAAAGTCGGACGCGTCGTATTTGCAGGCGTGGTGGCTGCTCGGGTGAACGTTCAAGAGACCTGGCATCAATATGCTGATGTCGCCGAGTCAGGAGGAACGACTCTCCAATCGAAGCCCAATGGATCGGCTCAAATCCTGTGGCGACGCGAACCAAATCAATCGGGTGTTCAGTGGGCTGTGGTTCGAGTCGGTAAGCCAGCCGATCCAGCATTCCTGATAAAGGTACCGAGCGGTGGAATTCCAGGTCGATCTGGTTTAACGACTGGTTCTGCCAACTGTGAACTCTACCGGCTTGATGACTCTGGATTGATTGAAACCGTCCTTAAACCGAACGGTAACTCGGTTCGCATCATCGCACGCAATCCGAGTATTCAGCGTATCCGTGGCCCGGTGACGCAGTATGACGATGGCCAGTATCTCAACGTCACTTACGATGGCAACCGATCTTGGATTATCGATCCACCCAAACAAACGTTGCTCTGCAAACCACTTGGTCGTATCAAATCTAAGTCATGGGGCATGGCTCGCGAGTTACGTTACGCCGGAGGTGCTTGGTCGCCAATCGGCGTGAAGGTCGCCGTCTACAACGTCTGCGACTACGCATTGCTCGCAAGCCAACAGATTGTTTGCCATTTCCATGAGGACACCTCCGCTTATCTAACCATCGGCTGCCGATGCTGCGACGGGAGCAGTTCGAGTTCAAGCAGTTCCAGCGAATCGAGCTCTAGTTCAAGCTCCAGCAGTAGCTCAAGCTCGTCTAGCAGTTCGTCGTCATCGAGCATCAGCTCATCGTCCAGTAGCAGTTCTGACTCATCTTCATCGAGCAGCAGTCCGTCGAGCAGTCTTTCAAGCAGCTCGTCGGTTAGCTCTTCGTCGAGCAATTCGTCGTCGCCGAGCTCCTCCAGTAGTAGCTCGCCAAGCTCGAGCAGCTCGTCTTCACCTTCTTCGAGCAGCGGATCGGCAAGCAGTTCATCCATAAGCCTCAGCAGCAGTTCGTCATCGTCGTCGAGTAGCAGTTCGCCAAGCTCGAGTTCGTCATCATCCAGCTCCTCAAGTGACTCGTCGAGTTCATCTAGCTCTAGCGGATCGTCCAACTCGTTGTCATATTCGTCTGCATCAGATAGTGATTCATCCAGCAGCGATTCCTCGAGCAGCGAATCATCGAGTTCTGATTCGTCCAGTAGCGGTTCCTCTGGAAGCAGCGATTCAAGCCAATCGAGCCAATCCTACAGTGAGCCCGATAGCAGTTCGTCGGCGAGCAGCGGATCAAGCTCAAGTAGCGATTCCTCCGAGAGTGGCTCAAGCAGCGATTCATCGAGTGGTTCGCCAAGTGAATCGTCATCAAGTTTTTCGGATTCCAAGCCTTCGAGCAGCCACTCGTCCGTGTCCCCATCCAGCAGTGCCGATAGCGAATCCAGCGACTCTTCCGCTTCCAGCTCTGATGACTCAAGTTCCGAAGATTCAAAGTCATCCGAATCGTACAGTCTGCCTAGTGTATCGAGCAGCCATTCTACATCGAGCGAATCCGATTCCAGTGATTCCCATTCAAGCAATTCTAAATCGAGTGAATCAGAATCAAGCGATTCAGAATCGGCATCGAGTGAATCGACCAGCGAGAGTAGATCGACGTCGCATCCGAGCTATTCAACGCCAAGCTACTCAAGTGGATCGAGCGCAAGCCATAGCGATTCGAGCGGCAGTGATTCCAGCGATAGCGATTCCGCAAGTTCCAATAGCGAATCCCAAAGCAATTCCGAAAGCGAATCACATTCCGGCAGCGGATCGATCAGTACTAGCGTCCCTGAATCTTCGAGTGATAGCGGGAGTGAATCGCAAAGCCAATCAGAATCGGAGAGCGGCTCTGATAGCGAATCGCATTCGGGTAGCGATTCCTACAGTACTAGCCGACCCAGCTACTCCGGCAGCGGTTCAGCGAGTACGAGCGAATCAGGTAGCACAAGTACTTCTGAAAGCACTTCGGAGAGTACTAGCGAATCGACCAGCCGTAGCGAATCGGAGAGCCAAAGCGAAGATCCAAGTAGCGATCGGCCATCGTATAGCACCAGCGATGATCCGAGTTATAGCTACTCAACAAGTCATCACCCGTCAGGCAGTGCATCCTACAGCAACTCAGATAGCGCATCCGACAGCAATTCCGATTCACAGCCATCGGACTCCAATCCATCCGATTCGCACAACCCATCAGAATCCGACGGTAGCAGGCCAAGCACCTCCGGATCGGAGCCACCAAGCGAACCACCGCCAGGAAGTTCCAGCAGCGGTTGCAACAGCACTTGGATCTGGTCATGCGGCTGGGAACTGTTGGATTCCGACTGTGAAAGCCCAGAACCACCCGAGGGCTCCGGCCGCTACGACGGCGCAGTGATGGAGGTGGCTGCATGATCCATTGCCCGCGCCTCACTCCGGACAACAAGTGCCGAGTTGCATCCCAGGTCGCCGAATGCAAGGTGCTCGCTTCGGCGAAGGCCTGCGAAGCTTGCCAGCAAGATCCCAATCCGCAAGCAGTCAATGTTGTGACGCTCGGAATGGCCATCGTTCATCGCAAGCGACTCGGCAAGCCCATCGCTGAGCTTCGCCAATTGATGAACGAGTACAAGCCGACGGGTGAAGAGCCCGTCAGCTTTCGAATCAATGACTTTCGCCCCGGGCCTGGGAACGAGCTCAAAAAGATGCTCGCTTGGTTCGCTCGACCAAGTGATTCGTGCAAGTGCGAAACACGCGCCGACACGATGAACGATTGGGGGCCCGAAGGTTGCCGACAGAATCTCGACACGATCGTGGAATGGTTACTAGAAGAAGCCGAATTGAGAGGATTACCAAGTGGGAAGTTTACTCGCATCATCGCAAAGTCGCTGGTCATCACAGCCATCCGTCGCTTCGAACGCAAGTTCCCAGACGGAGCACCCGAGCCAAACGACAACGACACTGACGACACCGACGACGAATAAGATCGTTGAACGATGTTTCCTGATGAACCTAGATCGGCGCGACGATCGGCTGCGTGAGTGGCTGGATCAATTGCCAAATCCGTGGCCATTTCCTGAGCCCGAACGTTTCGCTGCCATCGACGGCCGGCGATTGGCAACGCCCCCGCAGTGGCGAGCTGGAAACGGTGCCTGGGGATGCTATCGGTCGCATTTGCTCATCCTTGAGAAGTGTTTGCTCGAAGGGATCGATTCGTATGTTGTCTTTGAAGACGACGCTGGTTTCGGTTCTGAATTCACCAAGCAGCTACAGCAGTATGTCGCCGAGCTTCCGGACGACTGGGGATTGGCATATCTCGGAGGTCAGCATCTCTACGCTGGCAAACATCCGCCACAGAAAGTCAGCGAGCGAGTTTACAGACCGTTCAATGTCAACCGCACACATGCATTCATGGTGCGAGGTCGATTGGCAATGAAAACCCTATATCGTCATTTGAACTGGAACGAGTGGCATGTAAAGCATCACATCGATCATCACCTTGGTCGCCTCACGCAACGCAGGTACGAGATGATGGTCCAGTCGAAAACGGTCGATAAAGAATCGCTCGCCGTTTACACACCCGATCGTTGGCTCGTGGGACAGCTACCAACCAAGTCCAACATCTGCGGACGGAAGTGGGAGCAAACCCGATTCTTCAATGACGCACGCAACGCAGACCATTCAGACGCTCCATTTTTCGCTGTACTCGGTCCACACCGATCCGGTACATCCTGCGTCGCGATGGTCATGCATCACCTTGGCGTTCACATGGGTAACGAACTCGGTGGCTATGAAGCGACCGGAGGTGGCGAAGCGATCGGGCTCGCCAAACTCTGTGAGAGTGTCATGCGATTCCCAGCGATCGATCCCAAGGTCGGCGATGGGCAGCTTACGAAACAACTCAAAAGCTGGATCGTTGGTCGCAAGACCGAAGCCAATCGTGACAGGACGGTCGCAGGGGCCAAGTATCCGCACCTTTGCAGATTCACAGAACACTTGTACGCCGGCCTGGGCGACTCTCTTCGAATCATCGCAGTTGATCGACCCATCGAAGCCTCCATCCGTTCGCTTCAGGATCGCAGCAACAAACATCGTGGTCAATGGTTCGCTGCCGACGATGCGGCTTGCGAACGACTGCAACGATCGCTCTTGGAACATCGAGAGCGGTTCATCAAGGCGAATCCGAAAGTCCCTGTGCTTCGGGTTGACTTCGCAGAGCTAACAAAAGATCCGGCTGCTGGCATCGCAAGACTAATTGAATTCCTTGGCATTCACCCCACAGAGGAAGAACTCGAGTCGGCCATCGCTCACGTGAATCCAGAATTGAGGAAGTTCGGCTAATGAGTGCGATCGCGATTCTCGGAGAACTAAACCACCGCTACTTGATTGTCGGTTCCACGGCGATCCAGCTTCACGGATTCAACTGGGGGCAGCGCGACATTGATGCGTGGCTCGATCCAACCATCCCCGTTGATGAATGGGACGCTCTCGTGAATCACGTCTGTCGCAACCATCAAAAGGTATGGACTCGAGGTGAAGACAACGGACGTGGTGGCATCCAGCACTCGACCCGAATCGCCTGCAAGCCGAAGCTCGATTTCATACATCAGCTCGGAGAATTTTTACCGAGCGATTTCGACGCAGTATTTGATCGCTCCTTGATCTCCGAACTCGGAAACGTCGCACCGCTGGATGTTGTTCTGCGAATGAAGCTCCAAGCCAATCGCGGTAAAGACTTTCGACATTTCATGAAGCTAATCCAAATGATCACCAATCCGTGAGTTCGCCCATGACAAGCAATCTACCAATCGACCAAATCACTTTCTGCATCAAGACGATCCATCGCCCCTGGGCATGCCATCGGCTTGTCGAATCGTTGCGTAAAGAGTTCGACTCGCCAACGATAGTCGTCGTGGACGACGGGCGACCAGAATTGCGATTCTCGGCCAAATATCCCGAGACCGCCAAGCATTGCCGTGTGATTGATCTCGATAAGCACGATGTGGGAGTGGGAGTTGGACGCAACACGGCGATCGATGCCGCCGAGACCGAACTGGTTTTCTTACTCGACGATGACCAGATCGTGACTCCCGATCTACATCTTGATCGCGTCTATCAGCGATTCAACGAACACAATCTCGACATCCTCGCCGTTCGCCAAGGCGGAGGTGGCCAGCCAATGATGCTCAGCCCGCTCATGAACGGGAAACGAATCTGGATGCATCGTGGTGAATACAAACGCATTGGACCGGTTTGCTGGTGCGACATGGTCAGCAATGCGTTTCTCGCCAGACGCGACACCATTGCACGTATCCGCTGGGACGACGCGATCAAAACTTACGAACACTGGGAGTTTTTCTACAGAGCCAGTCGAATCGAGAAACTGGCGATCGCTGTGGCTGTCGATTGCTCAGTGGTTCATGCCCATGTGGGAGCCAAGCCCTATGGTGATCTTCGAGGTCGACCGAAGTTTCGAGCGATGGGACTTCGCAAACACGGCTTTCATTCAATGCGATATCCAGGAGGAGGGATCGTCAATGCGTGACCGAGTAACATTCTGTATCAAGACGATCCATCGTCCACATTGCTGTGCCACGCTCGTCCGCTCGATCTATGAGCAGTGCGGTGAGAACAGGCCGTTGATCCATGTGATCGATGACGGGCGACCGGACTTGCGATTTTCAAAGTGCTGTCCAGACGAAGCCGCAAAGGTCGATCGACTCGTTGAGACCGAGTACGACATTGGGCTATCGGCAGGTCGCAATCGATTGCTGGATATGGGCGATTCTCCCGTGGTTGTCTTTACGGATGACGATCACATCATCACGAAACAAACCCGACTTGCTGAGCTCGTTGAGAAGCTCGATCGATACCCAGACCTAGATTTACTTTCTGGCATGAGCAATACGGAAGAAGGCCCCCGAATGCTCGCCTCGCGAGATCGTGTGATGCGAATCTACTCTGGAGCATATCGTTGGCATGACAAGATCGCTCGCTGTGATTATGTCGGTAACTGCTTCGTTGCTTATCGCGACATCTTACAAGCGATTCGCTGGGATGAAGAGCTCAAGGTCGAGGAGCATTGGGACTTCTTTTGGCGAGCTAAGCTTGCAGGTATGAAGGTCGCCGTCGCAACCGACCATGTCTTCAAACACGTTCACGTTGATCCACCGGGTTATGTGCGCCATCGCCCGGAGTACTTGAGGCTTGGCACTAAGAAACACGGACTTCGCAAAGTCATGTGGCGTTGATTTGTTTTGATTCCCCTTCTCAAAGGAGTGTGAAAGATGACCATTCCCAATGGCCCAATCGGCCCCAACGGACAACGACCACCCTGGTGGCCGCCTCCTCCATTTGATCCACCTGGAGAGCCGCTTCCGAATGTACCTGAGCCGCGACCGGTTTGGTGGCCTCCCCATCTTGCTTGGCCACCGGTATCCGAACCTCCTGTCGAGGTCCTTTATCCTCCGCCGATTTACACTTGGCCAAGGCTACCACCCGATCATCCCTATCATTTGCCGCCTGGTTACTCGTATCCGAATAACCTACCGCCTGGCCACCCCGGGCGCAATGTTCCACTGCCTCCTGGATGGCCCCGTCGAAAAGTTCGTCCCGAAGACATCGTAGATTCGGGCAACGATTCGGACGTGGTTATTTAACACGGGCAGTTAGTATTCTCGCGAGCCGACACGTTACTCGTGTCGGCTCCTTCTTCTTTCACTTTACGAATCATGACCATTATGATCGAGATTGCCAACCTTGAGTTCCATGCAGCACATGCGTGCAATCTCCATTGTGCACAGTGCTCGCATTATTCCAACTTCCACGCTGGCGGTATCGTCAGTGTGGAAGTTGCAAGAGAGAACTTCAACGCGTGGCGAGGTCGACTTGCACCGAAGCAAATAGCGATCCTCGGTGGAGAACCAACGCTCAATCCAAATTTGATTCAAATCATCGAGCTTTCTCGTCGCGCATTTCCGGACTCGCCTGGGCTCTTTGTCACTAACGGCTTCTTCTTAGATCGCCACCCAGATTTGCCGAGAGCGCTCATCGACAACGGCTTTCGCATGGATGTGTCGCAACATGGCAACGCACCAGCATATCGAAAGAAATTCAACGAAGTGCTTCAAAGACTCAACGAATGGCGAGCTGCGTATCCAGCTCTACAGATTGCAGTCCGTGAATCGCACAAGGGCTGGCGACAGCAGTATCGCATGATCGATGGCAAACCGATGCCATTCGACAGCGGCCCCAAAGCAGCTTGGAAAATCTGCCTCCAAAGATCATGCACGCAACTATTCAAAGGCCACCTTTGGAAATGCCCAGCTCTCGCGTACTTCGCCAATATGGAGCGAAAACTTCGACTGGAAGCGATCCCAGCTTGGCAGCTCTTTCGTAACTACAAGGCTTGTCCACCGAGCGCAACCGACGCTGAGGTCCGGGAGTTCTTTGCGACTCAGGAAATTCCCCAATGTGGTCTATGTCCAGCACGTAAGATCCCGTTCCATCACCAGGATCCTACCAACAAGGAGCAAAAACGATGAAGCGAGTGATTGCAGTACTCGACTTGCCACCGCGCCGAAGCCTACCAAATGTTCGAGCCAGCTACAAAGCCGCTGCCAAGCGATGGGGCGCTCAGGTTCTTTGGATCACCAACCCATTGCATTCTTGCCATCCGTTCTGGCAGAAGATGTTTGTCTGCGAACACGTGCAATCGCTCTTCGGTTCCAGTCATGTTCTCCAGCTTGACAACGACATGGTAATCCGCAGTGACTGCCCATCGCCGTTCGACCTCGTCGAACCAACAGACTTCGCAATGGTCTCGGGTCGCCAGAGCCCGCAACGACGCGTCGATCGAGCCAGTTGGAATCAGATGGCACATGAAGAATGGGCCCGACGCTGTGACGTCCTGGCAGCGCCAGCCTGGACGCATCCGAACGGAGGCTTGTACCTCTATGGAACCGATGCCTTCGGTTTGATGTTCGCAGAAATCATCAGCAATCTATTGCCAACCGGTGGCAAGCACGATCTCGGCTGCGATGAGTGCTTGATTGTCAATCACTTGTGGACTTTTCATCGCCGCTCCATTCGCTTTCTTCCGCCAGACTTCAACATCAACTTGCATCAGACGCCAGCGTGGGCAAACAACCCCGTGATGCAAAGCTTCATCTATCACTTCGTCGGACCAACCAAGAAGCACCTTGACCAGTGCAGATGGCAACGAACTATTCCGCCCGAGTTACCTTATCCCTGGGACGCTAAGGCAAATGCTTTAGCCAATAGATTCGGTGAAAACCCACCTCGCATTTGGCAAGCATCCAATTGTTTGCAATCTGACACAATTGCGAACCTGCTTGCAATTTATCCTCAGATGCGAATCGAGATAATGCAAGTTCTCGATCAGTCGCCACGCCAAACGGACGAAGTTAGAAATGTCGATCGAAATCAACAGTTCAATGCAACTCATACCTCCTACCTTTGTCTTCCAAAACTCCTTCTTCGGCTCGGTCCGAATTCGCGACGAATCAATATCTCAGGTTCCACGTAAGAATTCCCGCGATTTAATGCGCATGATCATGGCCTGAATGATTGTGACTGATGAAACCGCGATATGATTTGCCGTTGATCGAAACACTTAGTTTCGGTAGAGCTTTCTCGTCGTCAACATGACTGGCTAGCTCTGTATCATTGGAAACGAATCGCGAAGACCTGCCGCTTGGATCGCCGTCGTCTGGAACGGCGGTCAGCTTAAACTGTTCTGGCTTACCATCGTGTACGATGTTGATCACCAACTCAGGCGAATCAATCGGGACGGCAGCTTTCGCATCGCTATCTAAGATATAAATCGTGACTGATTTTGAATCGTGCACAAGCTCGGCATGAAACTCTTCCTTTCCCAATTCGACCAGCGATCCATGATGAGGACCTTCGCTTGGATGGGCGTGAATCTCGACCGTTGCTGGCGGAGGCATATCCATACTGAGCGATGATGCTGGAGTATTGGATGATTCTGGTTTCGAACCTACCTTGTCGCAACCCACTAACATTGAAAGACTCACGACCACAATTTTTACGAATGGCTTACTCATCATTTTCATGTCCTATCTTTTCAGTTGAATATGGGAATCGGGATCAATGTTTGTGAGGTGCGACTTCGAAACCGCTCTTCTTGAGCCACGCTCCGAGCTCATCAGCAGCTTTGTGTTCGGCGACATGAACGTCGCGCCAAGTTGGTGCACGGAATTTGATGTCTTTGTGTCCGGAGTGTTCAGCAACGACGACTTCACAGCCGACTTTTCCGAGCAATTCGATGAATTGCTGTTCGTCTGCCGTCCCTTTTCCGTGAATCGACTTCCAATTCACCATACGGAACTCGACTACCTCTTTTCCCTCGGCGTAAATGGGATCTGCGTGAGCATGGGATACATCGAAACCGGAACCTTTCAGCCATCCGATCCATTGCTCGGCGAGTGCGTGTGTTTCGACCGTCATTGAACTCCATTCGACGCAACGATAGGTCAAGTCAATATGCCCCGAGTGTTGACCTTGCTTGACTTCACATCCGAGCTTTTTGACCATTTCTGCATGTTGCTTAGCTTTCGTAGCATCTTCAAAGTGCATCGTCTTCCACTGTGGCAATTGAAACGCAATGGTTTCCTTGCCGTGATCGTGGCCGTCGTGCGAGTGGCCTTCATGAGAATGCCCTTCATGTCCAGGTTGAACTGGTTGTGCTCGGCTAGCAGGTTGAGCTTGAACCTGCGCCGAAACAGTAGATGTTGTGAATCCAAGGGCGATCACTGCAAGCGAACCAACAACCAAGTTGCCAAAAGACCTTTTCATTTCTGCAATCCTTTTTTGTGAAACTATTTGAATCTGCCGCAGTGCGACAGCACGCGGTTTTAGGAATATTCGAACCAAACGGACGCTAATGCGTCTTGGCTGCCTCTGATTCCTCGTTCAACTCAATGCGTTGCTTGGAGCTGCGAACGACTTGTTCAGCCGATCGCAGTCCAAACAACCAAAACAATGCTGGATGAACGAAGAAATCCAACATCGTTGAACTAATGACTCCACCCAAAATGACCGTAGCTACGGGATAGAGAATTTCTTTACCAGGTTCGCCCGCTGCAAGAACAAGTGGCACCAAAGCAATGCCCGCCGTCAAAGCGGTCATGAGCACGGGAGCCAATCGCTCAAGCCCAGCGCGAACGATCATCGGCTTGCTAAAGCTTTCGCCCTCGAACTCGACTAGGTGTAAGTAATGTTGCAGCAACAGCACTCCGTTACGCGACGCAATACCTGCGAGAGAGATAAATCCAACCATGGCCGCGATCGTGACCGTTTGACCTGTCCAGACGAGCGCCGCAACCGAGCCAATAAAAGCCATCGGTAGCGCTGCCATGACTTGCAGCGCCAGATTGACCGATCGGAACAGCGTGTAGAGAACCAGGAATACTCCGATGAGAGCAACGGCGAACAGGATGCCGATCATCTGACTTGCCGACTTTTGGCTCTGAAACTGCCCTTCGTAGGTCGGATAGTATCCCGCAGGTAAAGTCGCGACGACTGGCTGAATCGCTGTTTGAATATCCTTAACGACATCGACGACGCCGCGATCCTTGACGTTGCACTGGATCACCACTCGCCGCCGCACGTTTTCGCGATTAACGGTATTCGGTCCGCCCGATTCGTAGATGTTGGCAAGACTTCCCAATGGAACAGTTCCGCCTTCAGGCAGGTGGATCGCAAGTCGCTTGAGGCCCTCGATATCTTCGCGAACCTCGTCTTTCATGCGGACGACTAAATCAAATGTTCGCATCCCGTCGAGCACTTCGGAGACCACTGCTCCATTCATAGCTGTTTGCACATAATCATTGACTTTTGCAGCACTGATTCCGTACTGTGTGAGGGCCGCACGGTTTAGCTCAATCCTTAGCTGTGGAATGATGACTTGCGGTTCAATCAAAAGATCGGTCACGCCAGGTACGTTTTGCATTTTCGCTTTTACCGCTTCGGCTTTTTGGCGAAGCAAGTCTAGATCGTCACCATAGATCTTGATTCCTACTTGCGCCTTGACGCCCGAGAGCATGTGTGAGATCAAGTGCGCGATCGGTTGCTCGACAGCGGTTACAATTCCAGGTATATTTTCCATCGCTGTACGAATTTCATTGAGCTGCTCTTCTCTCGAACGAGGCGATTTTGGATCAAGCTCAATGAGCATTTCGCTCATGTTGACCCCTTCCGCATGTTCGTCCAGTTCCGCCCGACCAGTTCGACGCACAAATCGCTGCACGTCTTCGATCGCCATGAGCGATTGCTCGACCGTGCGTGAGATTTCATTCGATGCTGCTAGCGAAGTACCCGGCGGCAGAACGACATTGAGCTGGATCGTTCCTTCATTGAAGGGTGGTAAGAAGTCGCGTTCTAATCGCGATAAGAATAAGCCAGCTATCGCGACGAGCAATAACGTGATTCCCAAGTTCAGATAGGGGAAAGCAAGACTGAATCGAATGATTCGCTCGCCGAGCCATTTGAAGCCACGCAGCACAAACCCATCCGACTCGTGAGCCTTGCTTGTGCTTGATCCAAGTAACCAATAAGAGAGCACGGGTGTCACTGTTAACGACACAACCAACGACGACAGAATCGAAACGATGTAAGCAACTCCGAGTGGTGCAAACAACTTGCCCTCCATACCTGACAATGCAAACAACGGCAAAAATACTAAGATCACGATCATCGTGCTGAAGACGATCGAACGTCGCACCTCGGCGCTCGCTCGGAACACGACAACCAAAGGATTGACTGGATTTCCCGCCAGTCGATTCTCCTTGAGGCGTCTAAAGATGTTTTCGACGTCGACGATGGCATCATCGACCAGTTCCCCCATCGCGACCGCTATGCCGCCGAGCGTCATGGTATTGATCGACAGCCCAAAGACTGCGAACACGATTGCCGTCATGAATAGCGAGAGTGGAATCGCTGTGAGCGTGATAAAGGTAGTGCGGATATTCATCAGGAATAGAAACAGAATGATAACAACCAGAATAACGCCGTCGCGAAGAGCCTCTTCGACGTTTTTGATCGCTCGTTCGATAAACGACTTCTGTGAGTACGTTGCTTCAATTCGGACTCCTGGTGGAAGCGATGGCTTCAGCTCTTCAATCGCACGCATCACGTCATCGGTCACGCGTCGAGTATCCGCACCAGGTTGCTTGTTCACGGTCAGAACAACGGCCGGACCACCGGAGAAAAGTCGAGCGCCGGAACTTGTGGGTTCAGAGTTGGAAGTTTTACTCTCATCATTCAACACTGAACTCTCAAACTTTCGAACAAAGCAAGAACTATCACCTCGCTTAATCTGGGCTCCTTCTTGCACTTTCGCAACTTGGGACAGGAGAACTGGTCTACCGTTTCGAATCGTGACTGGCAAGTTTTCCAAATCAGAGAGCGAACTGATGCGACCAAGTGAACGGACAAGGAGTTCACTGGGTCCCTGTCGATCGAGGTAACCACCCGTTCCATTCTCATTGCTTTCACGAACGGCTTGCTCGATTTGGTCGAGCGTTACGCCGAAGCGTGTCATTGCCTCCGGATCAACCAGCACTTGAAACTGTTTTCGCTGGCCCCCCATCGTGAAAACTTGTGACACGCCAGGAATAGTCAGAAGCCTTTGACGCACGGTCCAGTCTGCTGCAGTGCGGAGTTCGAGCGGTTTGACTTGTCCATCTTCACTCCACATTCCGAGCATTAAGATTTGGCCCATGATCGACGAGATCGGAGCAAGCTGTGGCTGGATGCCTTGTGGCAAACGATCCTGTACCATCTGCATTCGTTCCGCAACGATCTGGCGATCGGTGTAGATATCAGTACCGTAGGCAAACTCCACATAAACCACTGAGATTCCAACACCCGACGAACTCCGCACTGCTTCGACACCGTTGGCCCCGTTCATCGTAGTTTCGATAGGAAACGTAATCAGTGACTCAACTTCCTCGGGTGCCATCCCGAGCGCTTCTGTCATGATGACGACTCGCGGACGATTGAGGTCCGGAAAAACATCGATCGGCATCTGCATCGTTTGCCAAGCGCCGAACGCAACCAAGAAAATGGAGACGGCTATGACAAGCAAACGTTGTTGGAGTGCAAATCTTATAACTGCATTTAACATGAATCGGTTCCTTCCTAGTGGTTGTGCCCGGCGTGAGGATCAACACCACCGCCTGATTTATTCTTGAGAGCCATCTGCAATTGATGGGCGGCTCGCAAAGCCACAACGTCACCAGGGAAGAGCACGCCGTCGTTATCGATCACTACCGAGGATTGGTCGCGATGCTTGACATGCACAGCGATTCGATCGAAGTGATCTCCGTTTTGTTGAAAGGCATACCAGTCGGCTCCGTCCTTCACCACTGCATCGACTGGAAGAACAATTTGGTCTTTCCAGACATCTACTGGGACTTGCAATTGAAGCCTTTGTCCAACCCGGAATTTCCAAGTGAGAAAGCGTTGGCCGTCGGCATTGGTATCATCGCGGAGTATTTGATTGGGAAGTTCAACGAAGAACGATAACGTTCGAGTGGCTGGATCAACTGAGTTGCCGACGAAAGCCAGTTTTAGTCCTTGGACAACTTCCTGTCCTGAAGTCGATTGAACGATCGCATCGATCATCCAACCATTCTGTGCCGCTCGAGTGACTGTCGGTGCGTCTTGTTCAAACGCCTGACCCTCAATGTAGAGCTGCGAAAAATCGGACAAAGAACAAAGCATTTCGCCTGACATCACGCCTTGCCCTTTTTGGATCTTCAAGTCCTCTATGATGAGTGGGCGCGACGTGAGGTCCGGTCGACGTGCTTGCTCGGTTTGGAACGACACAGGCCGGAAAGGTAATCGACTCAATCGCATTTCTTCGGTCTTGTCATGTGAATCAATGTCTGGGGTCACAATGGCAAGATCACGAAGTAATTTGCGTTCGGTTTCAATGGTTGCGATCTGTGCCGCAGAAAGTCCGTGAAGCTTGAGTGCTTCACGGGTAGCGGCAAGTGACGACTCCGTTTTGTCCCTTGAATACTTTCGCTCTAGCAGAGTCTTCGCCGAGATAGCTCCCGATTGGGTCACTTCTTCCAATCGGGCGATCTCGCGTCGTTCGACATCAAGCTCGCTAAGCGTTTTAAGGAACTGGGTTTGCGTGTCGACCAAATCTTCATAGGTCAATCGGACTTCAAAGAGTAGAGTCCCTGCAGTAACTGCTTCGCCAGTAACAGCATGAACATGGGTCACCACCCCACTGAGCGGTGACGAAACTCGAATTTGTGTTCGTCCTGGCTTTGCGGCGACGATAGCAGGGATCGTTATCGTGCGTTTGTAGTCGCTGAGCTCGATTGGCTTCAAATAGTCACTGGACAGCCCAAGATTTTTGAGCGATTGAGCGTTCAATTCGAGGGCCGTGCTTTCGTCGTGTGCAGCATGATCATGCCCAGCGTGATCCTCGTGACCTTCAGCACCATGGTCATGGCCGGCATGTTCATCAACTGGTGCATTCACGGCACGCCGCTGCTGTAGCGTGCGATCGATGAAGCTTGAGAAAGTCGGCCACCATAGTGAGTACGTCGCTCCCAAGGCGATCACCACCAAAACACTGGCCATACCTAGGGTCTTCTTCGTGTTGAGTCTGGCAACAATCCATCTCATTTGGTTTTTCTCCTAGCCGTAGATTTCCTGAGTGCCAAGGCGCGGTTCACACGACATCAGGTTGTAAATGGAATCTGTTGAATCGTGGCTAGCGATCGCACTGGCGAAAAGCTAATTCACGGTTGTACTTGCTCGAACGACGTCTCCAAGGCTCGTCCGCATCAATGTGATTCAGAACGAAAGTCCACGGGACGATCAAGCTTGCTGATTTCGAAGATAGCGCTCGAAAGTTAGCGTGGGCTAGCTAAATCAGGAGCACTGTAACGATAGAAAGAAATCAAATCTGCCAGGATTGCATGAGAATGCAATGGACACGTGAGCTCCCAGGCAACACGCATTGGTCGCGTCGCTGGACGCCAAAGGTATTTCCAACCAATACGCTTTGGGACAATAACGACTGCTCACCGATGTAAGCGACTACCCAGGTGAACGATGATACGACGTCGAGCGTTTCCGGTGTAGCAGCGATGAAGTTGCAGCCTGGTTCGTCGCAATCGTGTGAACCATCACAGGGCGATTGATCTTGATGCTCATTGTCACCTTCATTTCCATGAGTTTCGATCTGCCCGTGGTGGCAACAGCCTTCGTGACCTCCAGCCTCTATTTGGATCTTTGAGTCATCATTCTCGTGGTGACAAGCGTCCTGTGCATGGACTGCATAGCAAGCATCAGTCTCGGCATGATGATGGTGGTGAGCGCAGCAGCCCATCGCCGCATGTACGGAGAAGGCGAAGAGCGTAAGGTAATGAATTGCTGCTGCGAACACAAACTAGTCTCTGAAGTAAACGACTCGATCGTCTGATCGTACCAAATCCACCGTACGACTGCTATATTGATCGGACGGCCAAAGGCTGCAAATTGACTCAAAATCTGGGACGTTGAGTGCTTGTCGTTGATTGGCGTTTAGCGAATTCCTCAATTCCCCATTCTCAATTCCCCATTTTCTGTTCCGAATCTTAGTGGTGTCCGAACAAGTAATGCCCTGGATGCCAACTGTGATGGGAATACGTTGGGCGAACGTAATAGTTGTTGGAATAGAACGACGAAACCTGAGGAACGCCTGCCTGCGGGTAGGCGTAGTTGCTGCTGTACTGCTGGGGAATCGAGTTATTGAAGCCGTAAGCTGAAATGCCATTACCATAGCCTTGAACATAGCTTTGCGGCAGCGAGACGTGATGATCACCATGCCAGTGATGTCCGCCGTAGCTTTGGCCATAGCCGCCGTACGAAGGATATTGAGCTTTCGCGTCAGTCGTGGAGAACAACAACACCAAACCAAAGACCGCCAAACCGTAGAGTGTTTTCATTCGATTGCTCCTCAAAGCACCACCAAGGGATGTTGGAAGCAAGAAATCGCTTCCAGTGCTTAGCATCAGTCGCAAGAGGCGTACCAATCGTCGATGAACCAGAAATTTGTTGAAAAGCAAGTGTTTTGGCTCAATCGTAGCCGATTGCCAACTCTCTGCAATCACGGTCGTCATCACTTTGACATTGATGTCGTCAAGTTGACAGTTGAAGGTTTAGAGCTGAGACGCGTCCTTGCCCTCAACCTTCAACGCTCAACCTTCAACTACTTCTGTCCGAACGTCAATCCGCGAAGCGAATCACTGCCGCTTCGATCGATAACCGCGTCCAAAGATCCTGAGAGAACGAAGCCATCAACTTTGGCTCGCGCCGAAGCAAGTTGCGATTGAGCATTCACATACTGAAGATTCGATTCGAAGTACGTTCGCCGCGCAACCAACAATTGGATGAAATCCATCTCGCCGGCTTTGTAAGCCGTTTCCGCGAGCGTCAAAGCCTCTTTGGCACCGGGTAGAATGTCCGCTCCATAAACATTTACCGCTTCCAACGATGTCTCGAAATCGCTTGAAACGATGGCGAGCCTAGCTCGAATCGCATTCTCGATCCGTTTGGCTTCCATCACAGCTCGGCAGTATTCTGCCCTTGCGGCTGCGATATTCCCTTGATTCTTATTAAAGACTGGAATCGGTAAGCCAACTTGCAAGTTCATCATGCCCGAGTCCGTGCCATTATCGTACCCTGCACCAAACTGAGTCGTAACATTGGGCACCGCTTGAACTCCATGTCGAGCGAGTTCCGCCCGTGCTTGGCTGATCCTAGCCTGGGACGCTGCGTACTCTGGGCTGGAAGCAACTATGGTCGATGCCACACTATCCCAGCTCATCGTTTCGGACGTCAATGGAAATTCGGTGACCAGTGGCATTGGCGTGAGTCCTTGCATACCGGCAGTTGCCGCGATTTCCCGCCAGGCTGCGTCGTAGCGAGCTTGGGTTTGTCGATATGCAAGATCAATCTCATTACGTTGGACTTTGGTTTGCAAAACATCAATCTTCGACCCTTCGGCCGCTTTCAATCGCTGTTGAGCCAGCTCAAAACCCTTGTCCATCAAGGCGCGAAATTCCTTGATTAAGTCAAGCTGTTTTTGATAACCAAGGGCCTGATAGTAAAGAGTCTGGATATCGGTCGACACTCGCAGCTTTTGAGCTTCCAGTTCTTGCAATTGAGCTCGCAACGCTTCGTTTTGAACGCGACGATTGAGCTCGAGTTTTCCAGCAGTTACGAATTCTTGCTCAGCAAATATGGTATGTTGGTCTGTCCCACGATCAGCAAGCTGTTGTCCCTGGTAGCCGACCGTAGGGTTCGCGTAAAGGCCGACCTGTGTTCGATATCCAGCCGCCTTTTGAGTCGTAGCCGCAAGCTCTTTCACGGCGGGATTGTTATCGAGCGCAAGAGTCACTAACTGCTCTAACGTCATGCCATTTGATGTAGGCAACGGCGGCTCGATCGGCGTGTTTTGTGGAATCGTATCCACGGCTGCGACCACTGCGTTGCCTTCGCCCGAAGCGTTATCGTCCAACAACCCACTGGCTGGTATCACCGCCGGTTCTGCCAAAGGCGATAGGTCACTTCTCGATATCGCCGTTTGGGTTTCTGCCGGCGTGACATGCGAGGCATGTGTGGATCGTCGATCCATTGATCGACGATGGTTATCTGACGCGCATCCGCCGCAGCCGGCCAACAAGGCGGCTGCTAAATAAAAGAGGTTGTTTTTCATTTTGTCCACATCCAGCCAACATCAAGACAATCGCTCACACCATAAAACGTTGATACAGTGAGGCTCCGCTCAAATGCGCAGATGAAAGACCTGATGCGAGTCTGAAGGCGGGCTGTTTGCGGATTCCACAAGTCTGCAACCGAAAGCTACTGCTTCGAAGCTCAGTACGCCTGAGAACGCACTGAATTCTTCGGGCTGACGTTGGACCTCAACGGCAGGATTCAAAATAATCCCCATGCTCTTCATGATGCATGATGGGCAATTGGAATCATCATATGGAATTTGGATAGGCGATCCGTAATCATCGCCAGTCTCATCCATTGCACCAACAACGCCGCAGCAATCGCAATAGGTGTCTTCCACGCGATCGCTCGCCGCCAGCCGCGTGACCAAGCAAGACAAACAAACGTCCTGGGGCGCAATAAAGCATATCAGCATCCAAGCTGTAAGCCATCGCGATAATCCCAGTGACCGATAAAACACGCCAGCATTCCTTTGCTAGGTAGGAAGTCTTTTGTCCCTCTGGTGCGAGAAACATTTCTCTCATCTTCTTCGGCATGCCCGAAGTCAGTCATCAGTTTGGAACATCTCTTTGATTCTAAAATTCTTTGCTGTTTGTGTTCATCTTACCAGGCTTTCCTAATTTCACTCGCAGATCGCTATTGCGATTCTACTTGCCAATCAGCAACACTGGCTGGTGAGGGCATGTGTGGCGAGCGTTCGATGAGCGCCTTTTTCGTCGGCGCAGCACCACTGGTCGCCACCCAACGGTTGACGGGCGGATCTCGACCATACGAAACAGGACACTCAGCCAATTGGCATCCGCTTCGAAATAAATAACGGCGTCAGCGGCCACGCATTTATGTCTGCTCGACCGTTCATAACGGCGGCGAAGATGACGGACGAAACATGGAAAAAAACAGGATAGTATGCTGTCTCTGCGTTTGGGCCACTCTCTCGCGTCAACGACGATGCGCACGATACATCGCAAATCGGCCTTGATTGAGCCATTGTGTTTCAATCCGCTTCAGCGATTCAACAAACCGATACCGGAAAAAAAGGTTGGAGCGTTATCTCGCAATCTACGTCGACGTCCCATGGATTTGCATTTCAGTATCTTTGGTAGCATTACGCTTTGAGTAATCGCAGCCCGTTGGCGACAACCAACAGTGATGCACCCGTATCGGCGGCAATAGCTCCCCACAGCGACGATGTTCCCATCAATGTGAGCGCAACAAATATTGCTTTGACGGCAAGGGAAAAAATGATGTTCTGACGGATGATTTGCATCGTTCGTTTGGAATGACCAATCAGCCATGGCACCTTGGCCAGTTCATCCGACATCAAGGCGATATCGGCGGTCTCGATCGCCGCGTCGCTACCGACGGCACCCATCGCAATTCCTAGTGAAGCTCTCGCCAATGCTGGTGCGTCGTTCACGCCGTCTCCGATCATGGCGACCTGTCCATATCGCGAGACCAAATCGGCGACTGCGTTTACCTTGTCTTCCGGTAGCAATTCAGCTTTAACTTCGTCGATGCCGACTGCTTTTGAGACCACTTGCGCTGTCCCCGCATTGTCGCCCGTCAGCATTACGACCTTTTCAATCCCGAGCCGGTGAAGTTCCTTGATGGCTTCGACACTTTCCTCGCGAATTGCATCACCCAACGCAATGAACCCGCAAACATGCTCGTCATTGCCTACCACGACGATCGAGCGACCGGCGTTTTGCAAAGCTTCCAACCGATTGTGAACCTCGGGCGTTTCTTGACCGCGCTCTTCAAGATAGCGATGCGAACCTAGCCAATAGGCTTTGCCATCGATGGTGCCTCGTGCCCCCTTGCCTTGAATGATCTCAAACTGTTCAGGCAACGGAAGCGCGAGCCCTCGCTTCGAGATTTCGGCGAGGATCGCTTGGGCAAGAGGATGCGAGCTGCTTTGCTCAAGAGCACCCGCCCGTATAAGCAGTTCGGTTTCGTCATGTCCGTTCATCGGGACGATTTCTACGACCGTTGGTTTGCCTTGCGTAATGGTTCCAGTTTTATCGAGTGCAATCGCTTTCAACCGCGACGGGATTTCCACATACAACCCTCCCTTGATGAGCACACCGTGTTTTGCAGCCGAAGCAAGCGCCGCGACGATACTGACCGGCGTAGAGATCACCAGCGCACACGGGCAAGCGATTACCAACAACACCAGGGATCGATAAAACCAATCCGACCACCAGCCGCCAAAAAATGTTGGCGGAATGACAAAGATCAAGAGCGCCGCGATCATAACGGCCGGTGTGTAGATCGCGGCGAACTTCTCGACCCACATCTCCGAAGGAGCACGTTTTGACTGGGCATCGCCGACCATGTTGATGATCTGAGCCAGCATCGTATCTTCGGCTAGTTTGGTCGTTTGCACTTCGAGCAATCCATCACCATTGACCGTTCCCGCAAAGACCATGTCGCCCAGCTTCTTTTCGACAGGCACGCTTTCGCCGGTGATCGATGCTTGGTTGATACTGCTTGCACCCGATACGACTTTACCATCCAGCGGCAATTTATCGCCGGGGCGAATGACGACGATGGAACCCACTTCGACTTCGGTGGGGGCTACTTCTTTCGATCGACCATCCGGTAGCTTGACATTGGCCATCGGCGGACTGAGGTCCATCAGCTTGCTAATGGCATTGCGAGCACGCCCAACGCTCCATGATTCCAGCAGTAACGACAGAGAGAACAGAAAGGCGACCGTAGCTCCTTCGGACCATTCACCGATCGCCGCCGCACCGATGACAGCAACCGTCATTAGAAGATTCATGTCCGGTCGTTGAGATACCAAAGACTGCCATGCTTTAGGAAAGACCATACCGCAGCCAGCCAAGATCCCAACCGCATAAAAGGCGTTTGCGAACCATAACAAAGCAAGGTTTGTAGTCCCGCTTCCAAGCCACTCGATCAGAAATCCAATCAGTCCAGCCAGTCCACTCGCAAACGTTAAAAGCGTTCGTTGATTCCTAGTCCAATACGAATCGACTGTCGTCTCAGACTTTGCTGACCAGCGTACTGCCTTTAGCCCACTTCTCGCGATCGCCTCCACGATCTCACGTTGTCCAATCTTTGAATCATTCGTCGTTACCGTAAGCTTTGCATTGAGCAAGTCGAAAGCTATCGATTCTTCTCCAACCAGTGGAACAAGTTCACGCTTCAAAAGCGCAACTTCTTCAGCGCAGTCCATTCCCTTAATATAATATTGCAGTTTCATAAAGTATGCTTCTCTTGTTGATTTGTCCACAATGTCGGCATCATCTCTCGATGCCTATACCATCGTCAACGATCTTTGCAGCCTCCAAGGCATCGAGAAGGATGCTTGAGGATTGAGTACCAATGAGTCGTTTCACTTCGATCCCTCGACTAAAAATCAATACCGTTGGATAGTGGTTGACCTGATACTTCTCCTTGATGAATGGGTTTTGATCGACGTTCAATTCAGCAACAATTACTTTACCCGTCAATTGCTGGGCAAGCTCTTGAATCGTAGGTTTCATTCGAATGCATGGCCTACACCATGGTGCCCACATGTCGACCAACACAAGTTGATCACCTCCTCTGATCGTGTCTTGAAACGTCCGGTCGGTGAGTTGAAGAGGTTCGACGCGAGGTGAAGAATCTTGTTCGGTGTATAACTTTTCCTGACGATTCACACATCCAAACTGGCAAAGCGATAACGTTATAGCCAAAACGGTTTGAGGAAATGCAAATCGCGAGAAGTTTCTTTGCACAGTTAGGATTCTCAAAATGTAAGCACTCCGAACGGACGCACTCGTACACCCTTCACCCTGTGAAGCACAGGACGAAGGATGCACGCAGTGACAACCACTATTTCTTTGGTTTTGATGTGAAAGTTCCACCAGGGCCAGTCAGTTTCACGGGCTCCTTGCCTGCTTTCTCGATCGCTTCCCATAGCTGTAGCGGCGACAATCCTAAATTCTTCTTTGGAGTCACGACAACTACCTTCGACTTGACATCCGTTTTGACCGAATCAACGCCTTCCACTTCAGACAGCTTTGCAGCAATCTTCTTGGCGCAACTCTCGCAGTCGAGCGTTTTCAAGGTAATCGTCGTTGAACCTTTCGTATTCGCAGCTAATGCCTCGGATGGCTGGATCGCGATAGCAGTCGTTGCCAAAACGAACAAGAGACATAGGGAAACACGGTGCATTTTCAGAATCCTTTCATTGGGTGGAAAAAAACATAAGTTTAGCTTTCGAATCATGCAAAATGCGGCCATTTAGGACTCCTCCGCAGGACCGCGATTTTGCAATGATTCGTACTGGATCTATTCAGCAGGTTTTGGTGGCTTGTGTCCGGTTTTTGCTTCGTAAGTCGCGGCAAATTTCTCGAATCGCTTTGGACCGCAGAGGAAACACTGCGACTCTGGGCGATCGTGTTCCTTGCACCAGTCTCCGGCCGCTTTGAATTTGGCGACCAAAGTTGAATCGCATCGGGCGCATTCACTCTCCGGTACACCGTGCTCGACGCACCACCAGCCACCATGACTGTGATCCACGTCAGACGCGGTCGTCGTTTTTGCGCCATCGGACGTTGTCTTGCCGTTGCATCCACTCAGTCCAATCGCGCCCATTGCGAGCAATCCGATTGCCAAGCAGCGGGTTACAGTAATCAAACGCATTTAAATCTCCATCGGCTTTGCCGAAACAAGGGGTTAGACTGTCGATCGCTCTCGCTTGTAAGAAGCTTCAGACGGACCGTCTAAGCTCCATTCGTGCGAGACCTCTGGTTCAGTCGGGGGAACAGGTTTGAAACGATGACCATCATCGTTTCCACCATCTTCGTCGTGGCTAGCACTCGGAAGATTAAAGACTACGTACAAGACTCGTAAAACAAGTAAGCTCATGACCATCGCACTGCACACACCTCCGATGACAACGGTAGCAAGGGGCCTTTGTACTTCTGAACCCATGCCATCGCTAAACGCCATAGGAACAAAACCGAGACTAGCTACCAACGTCGTCATGAGGATTGGTCGAAGCCTGGTCATTGCTGCCTCTTCAACAGCGTCATCAAGTGATTTTCCTTGGCGGCGCAACTGCCGAATCGTAGAGACCAACAGCATGTCGTCGAGAACGGCGACCCCAGACAAAGCAATGAAACCGACGGCTGCCGAGATCGAGAACGGCATGTCGCGAACCCAAAGTGCAAGAATGCCGCCGATCCAAGCGAACGGTACGCCAGTGAATACTCTCAGGGAATCAACCCAATTGCGATAGGTCATATACAGCAGCGACAAGATCATCAACAGTGCAATGGGGACGACAATCATCAGTCGCGTTTGTGCTCGTTGAAGATTTTCAAACTGCCCGCCCCATTCGATTCGGTAACGACCGGCAGGCAATTGCACTCTCTGTGAGATGACTTGTTGGGCTTCGGCAACGAAACTGCCCAGATCGCGACCACGAACGTTGGCTTCGATCGTGATCCGTCTTTGATACCAATCGCGTTTGATCGTGTTCGGGCCTTGGACCTTCTCGATCGTCGCCAGACGCGAAAGCGGTATTCGTTCGCCACTGGGGGTCGCCACGAGTATTTGACTGATTGCTTCAGGATCGGCCCTTGCCTTTTCGGGCAATCGAATGATCAAAGGAAATCTCAATTGTCCTTCGTAGACTTCGCCGACATTGTGAGTTCCCAGAGCGCGGACGATATTCATAACGGTGCTCGCGGTAACACCGTATCGAGCAATTTCATCTTGCTTGACTCGGATTTGCAACACCGGTTGGCCAGAGACTTGTTCGACTTTGACCTCTGCCGCACCTCGTATCGAGTTCAAAGCACGTTCGACCTCCGATGCTTTGGCCACCATCAGATCCAGATCGTCACCATAGAGGATAGCGGCAACGTCTGAACGGACTCCCGAGATCATTTCGTTCATCCGCATTTCAATGGGTTGCGACATCGCAAGCCGAGGGCCAGGGAGATCTCGTAATTCTTCTTGAACGAGCGTCGTCAGTTCCTCTTGTGTCGAAGCTCGCTTCCATTGTTTTCGTGGATGCAGTGTGATAAACAGGTCCGTCAACTCCGTTCCCATCGGGTCCGTGGCTACCTCCGCCGTTCCGATCCGACTCCAAATCTGAGCAATCTCGTCCGGAAACTTCTCCAGCAGCACTTGCTCCATTTTAGTGTTGTATCGAATCGACTCCTCCATCGTCGTTCCAGCAAGTCGCACAACGTTGAGTGTGATGGCACCTTCAGAAAGGCGAGGAATGAACTCTGAGCCAAGGTTAGGAGCAACGAGAGCGAATACACTCACGAGCAGCAAAAGCGCCGATCCGATCACAATCGTTTTATGGTGCATCGTAAATCGGAGCACCGGTGCATAGAGCCGCTTCAGTACTCGAATCAGCAGCGGTTCTTTTTCTTCGATCTTTTTCGGCAGGAAAAGACTTGCCAACACCGGCATCAACGTCAGCGATAACACCATCGAACCAGCCAATGCCAAAATGACTGTCATAGCCATAGGGCGAAACAGCTTACCTTCGACTCCTTCCAAAGTTAGGATCGGAAGGTAGACGATCATGATGATCAACTCCCCAAACATGGTTGGTTTGCGGACCTCAATTGCTGCATCGCGAATGATTTGCAGTCGGCTTCGTCCATCTCGATTGTGTGCCAAGTGGCGAACACAGTTTTCGATCATCACGACCGAGCTATCGATAACCAACCCAAAGTCGATCGCACCCAAGCTGAGCAGACTGGCTGCGATCCCAAACTTCAGCATCCCCGAGAAGGCGAACAACATTGAAAGTGGTATCGCCATCGCCACAATGATTCCCGCGCGTAGATTGCCAAGAAAGACAAACAAAACAGCCACGACGAGTAGACCGCCCTCGAACAGATTCTTTTGAACGGTGTGAATAACATGATCGATCAATTCGGTCCGATCGTAGACAGTTTGCAGCTTTACTCCCGGAGGCAAACTCTCTCGAATGGCATTCACTTTGTCTTTAATGGCCCACGTGACATGGTGGCTATTCTCGCCCATCAACATGAAACCCAGACCCAGTACTGCCTCACCGCGACCGTTTGCAGTAACCGCACCGCGACGAATTTCGTGACCAATCTCCACATCTGCAACATCACGAATGCGGACGGGTACGCCATCCTCGGAAGTGATGACGATGTCTTCGATCTCTTTGAGGTTTACCGTTCTACCGATTCCGTGAACGAGCAGCATTTCGCTTCCGTCGTTGACGGTTCCACCGCCGACATTTTCGTTGTTGGACTCAATTGCGTCAGAAACCTGTTCAAAGGTCAGGCCGAATTTGAATAACCGTTCGGGATCGAGCCTAATTTGGTACTGCTTCTCGTAGCCACCCCAACTATTCACTTCCGCGACTCCGCGTACGGACCGCAACTGAGGCTTGACGATCCAGTCATGTATAGTTCGCAGTTCTGTAAACCGCTTTATGCGTTCTTCCTGCGAAACCTTTGAGAAGTCAACGCCATCGTAAACCAATACATAGTGGAATACCTCACCCAATCCGGTCGACACCGGCCCCATCTGAGGACGCTGAATACCATCCGGAAGGACGACCGTCGAAAGACGCTCGTTGATCAACTGTCTCGCAAAGTAGACATCAACGCCATCATCGAAAATGACTACGACTTGTGACAACCCGAATTTAGATATCGAACGGAGTTGACTCAATTTTGGGAGGCCACTGATTGCCTGTTCAACTGGGAACGTGATTTGGCGTTCAATTTCTTCGGACGCTAGCGACGGAGCAACGGTGTTGATTTGAATCATCACCGGCGTCGTATCGGGGAACGCATCGATGTCAAGTTGTTGGAGCGAGAATCCACCGATGACCGCGAACAATACTGTCACAAGGATGACGAGAGCACGATGTTTAAGTGAGGCATCAATAATCCAGTTCAGCATTACAGTCTCCTATTTAGCGACGCAATCGCAGCCCGCGCCGAGATTGTTCTTAAGAAGTTGAGCCCGCAACACGTCGCTGCCGGCAGTTGCGATTACTTCACCTGGTAATACACCAGCAATCACTTCGGTGTACTTACCGTTGGTTGCCCCCAAGCGAACCGATCGGACGTGGAAGACTTTGTAGCTATCGGGACTGTCGAAGTAGTGCTTGTCACGAACGAATACCACTTGGCAACATCCTTCCCAATGTGACGAACCGGCGGGTATGACGATTGCGTCGGATTCCGAACGCAAAATGACTTCCCCGGTTCCAAACGTTTCATTACGAAGCCTTCCGTCGAAATTGTTTAGCACCGCGCGGACTTGCAGCATACGTGTCGTTTTATCCGCCGAAGTACTGATCCAATCCAGCTTGCCCTTGATCATTTCGCGACTTCCGTCGGCACGAAACGTGACGGTTTGCCCGATCGCCAATTGATTCATGTTTTCTAGCGGGACATTCAGTGTCATCCACATTTGGCGAACATCGGCAATCTGAAAAAGGATGCGGGTCGAGTCGACTACTTCTCCCGGTGCAACCGTGCGTTCGAGGACGACACCGTCCAGCGGCGAAAAGATCGGCATCAGATTCGACGAGCTCAATTGACCGTTGAGTCGAGCACGAAATGAGTCCGGGATTCCGATCAATCGCAGTTGGTCAAGAACCTCTTGTTCGGATAGCGTCTGCAACGCTGTCACTTGCACGGGCAAGCCAAGATTTCTAAGAGATTGTTCCGCACTCAAGACATCAGCTTGGGCTTTCGAATAAGCAGCTTGGGCGTCAAAAATTCGAGATCCCACGATTGCTTCTCGGGCTTCGGTAAGTCGAGAGACGTTTTGACTTTGTAGTTTTCGCTCAGCAAGTGATCGCATCAATGCAGTCTTTAGTCCGCCGACTTCAGCAGCATCGATAATTGCAAGCACTTCGCCTTTCGCCACGGAATCGCCAACATTCTTTTCGACAGTCCAGACACTACCGGCCACGCGAGAAGCCAAACTAGCCTTTCGAGTTGGGTCATAAACGATCGCCCCACTGGTATGAATCGATTCAGCAATAGGCTGACGCTCGACCAACTCTACGTCCACACCCGCTTGCCGAACCGATTCTACCGAAGCGAATTGGATGCGCGTTTTGTAGATTTCGCAGGCACTATTGTTCTCTTTTCGTGGGACGACGGACATCGCACGTGCCGCCCGTTCAAGGTCAGACGGAAGTACACTGGGTACCTCTTTGAGTTGTGCAACTTCCGGGTGATGCAAAGGACAATTGTGAATTCCATGCTCAGGGCACCATCCAAAGTCAGGGCCCTTAGACATCAATGAAGGATCGCACTCGACGCAAATCGATTCTGGCACACCATGTTCCTCGCACCAATCCTTGGCTGTAGGTTTTACGGTTCCAGTTAGAGCTCCAAACTTGGGGATCTTCCAATCGTTATGGTGTCCGAAGTAAAAGACCGCCGCGAATCCAACCAGAACGAGCGTCGGCCCCAACGCGTTAAGGAATTTCGCCAGCGTTTGCTTTGTATAGTTCGGCTTCGTAGATGGAAACGTCTCGCTCGCTGGCAACAACGACTCACCGCCATTTTGGCTTTTAAGTGCATTGTCTGGTTCCTGCAAAACGGAACCGGAGGGATAGCGAATCATAGCTAACTCCATATGTTTAATAATTGACGCGATGTAGATTGCCCTGTCCGCAGTCTGTAGCACCCTCATTAAATGAAGACGGACAGAACGCTAGACGAGCTACATGAATTTGACTTTCCCAAACACCAACGTGCGTTTGAGCCGCGAAGAAAGAGATTCGCTAGATTTGAAGGACGCAATAGGCGCAGAGAATCGCGCGCCCAAAAATCAACGCCCCGTCCGCCACATGCTCGGCAGGCTGAACGCAGTCAGTGTGCTCCGTCGTAAACGCACATTGTGCGATCGTAGCAACATCTGATACAGCAAAGTGAATCGGAAGGTAAACCGAATCGGTCTCCGAAACAACAGCACCACCGCAAAAGCAATTGCAGCATTCGGACGAGGGATCACAGGGAGCGTTCGATTCATTCTCAGGACTCGCGTCAGAGCCACAACAATGACATTGGAGAGAACCCTCCAGATGGGACGAGGGGCCGTTAGCCTGTTCGTGGAGCTGGCAAACGTCGATGCAGAGCGCTGGACAGACCAGCACTTGAAGACACATCAAAATTGCGAGCAGATTTCGAACCAAAGCTAAACTCCTTGCATCGATAGTACTTGACCGTCGGTTACGAGTCAATGTTACTGTTGCGCTTCTCCTGTTTCGTTCCCACTCTGACTGAGTCAGGGTCAGAGTGATTTCCCAGCCCGCCAGAAACCTGCTGACCATTTACTCCTTACAACAACCCTTGGTGCAAGTCGCTGGTTTATCTGTGGGGTTGGTTGCGACTTTGTCGGTGCAGCAACCAGCCAAGCAGCCGGTTGCTCCCTCGGCGCAGCAATCGCATTGGCAATCATCACAAGAGCAAACGCCGGTTTCACAGCAGCAACCGCCATCGGGACAGCAGGTTTCGCAGGCACAAACCTTCGATTCGGCATTCAAGCTTGACTTGCATGCGTAGTTTGCCCCCATCGCCACGCCAAGACCAATCAAACACAACACAACCAACGATGCAGCAATCTTCATTTCATTTTCCCGTAAAAATGGCACTGGTATATGATATCATTCTTTGGAAGCTTTAGTGCTTCTCAAGTGTTGGATGCCGAGAAGGCTGCAATACTTCACGGAAATTTCGATCCGTTGCCATCTACTTCGCATCCTTCTTCTGATCATCGGAAAAGCTCACATCGTGCTTGCGGGTAATTACCCACAAACCAGTTTAAAATTCCTTGGTTTGACTTAACGTCTCCCGCAAGCAAGCCAACTCGTTGAAGCCTCCAGGAATTCCCAAAAAGCAAATCAGCGGATTGAATAGTCAACCCGCTGAATGCTAGACATTGCATAGTCTGTCGCAAGAGCAGAAGCCCACCCCAAACAGACTTGGCAAAAAATGCTACTTACTGTTTTTGTTTTCAGTACCGCCGTGATCGTGATGCTCATGGTCCGATGCTTGGTGTTCATGAGCCGCGTCTTCGTGACCAAGTTCCTTCAGAAGCTTATCGTGCTCTACTTTCATTTGATCGAGCGATGTATGGATTTTGCTGCACATCTCTGCGCACATTTTTCCATCTGGCGATGTTTTGCAGCACTCTTCATGGAGAGATTTTTGCACGGTGGTTGCCTGCCCAAGTTGCGTCTCAATCTTCTTGACTTGCTCGACAACTTTTGGATTGGATGCGTATTCTTGGCGTACGATTGCCATGTCACGCTGGATCGCTTGGAGTTGTTGCCCAAGCATCTGCGATTCCGCTTGAGTCACCGTTGGCTGGATGACCTGGGCTTGAGTTGCATAACGTTGAATCCCGCGAGAATAATCTCTCGCATGTTGGATGTTTCGCGAAGTGCGCTGGTTCGCGAAGAAAGGTGCTCCATTGTTTCTGGATACCTTGTCATTGACTCCAGACTGAGCGTGTACTGCTTGCGGAATAGCTAAAGCCAAGCCCGCAACAAACGCTAACGAAAGCACAAATTTTCCGATACTCGCAATACTCATCATCGTTCCTTTCGAGAACATGCCTTCGGTGCCATCTGTGATGAGATACCGAATGAAATGGACATTGAGCCGCCACTCGGCCCATGAATATCTGTTAGATGCCCAAAGAGATTGTTTCCTTCAACAAAACGGATGATTTAGAATCAGTTTTGCAAGTCGAAGCTGCGATCCAAGACCAAACAGCCAGCGGTGGGTGTTAGCAATCGCCAACGTATTTGCCGAGTTTGCTTGGCAGAAAAGATGCACTTACCTCGTACCGTGCTCGTTTCCAACCAGAAAAAGCTGAGAAGCTAGTTCTTCCGTAAAGCTCAAACCCCATTCGTTGTACTGCTTTAATCGAAGAACTGTTCCTTATATCGGTCGTAAGAATAATTCGGCGGATGCCGTCACCAAGGATCGTTGAAGCGATTCCAGAAGCTAATACTTGGTACAGTCGTTGGCCTCTGCTGGACGAAGTCACATAGACTGAGAACAGGTAAGCGGTCTCCTGATCAAGGTAGATGGGAAGCCCAGTCCATTCGTGTCCATTACAATTGTGCAGCGCAGGAATATCACCACTGCCAAGCCAAGCGTACGCTACCGTGCGTCCGTCTTTTCGTACTGTATAGCAGCGAAATCGCGTACCATCGAGCGATTGAAAGTCGGCTAATCGGAACTCAGGGTTACATTCCCTAAGTGAGCCGCATTGATCCTGCCGAAGCATACAAAACTCCTGGCCGCTTGGAAGTACGTACGGTAGATTTGCTATTGTTGTCGTGTCGCAACCAAATAGCAGACTTCGATCCGCAATGCCAATACGTCTCGATAGCGAGTAGGCGAAGGTATCGAGCTTTGACACAAGACCATTCAAGCTTGGCATTTCCAGCTTGCCTCCAGAAAGTTCATCGACAACAACTGGAACCGCAAGATTCGCTCGACGACTGAGCAGGCATCTCGCTTTTCCCAGGAGACACGGATGTGCTCGCATCAGCAATCGAAGGCGGCTTTGAGAAAGACAACTCGCCTGCGGTTGATGCGGTCGATGAAAAGGAGGCAATTGGTACTGGCGATGCCGCAATCGACTTGTAGCCTGGCCAATTTGATCGGCATCCAGCGTTGTGCGTTATCGCTACTACGAAAAATAAGAGCA
>Ga0315908_10000301_pt1 | contig 39557 bp, 35 predicted proteins | sample LakEriMetagenome_12_FD_203520 | JGI IMG/M metagenome (GOLD analysis project Ga0315908, IMG submission 203520) | Freshwater fungal communities from buoy surface, Lake Erie, Ohio, United States - Buoy 4 MA124 | ecosystem: Environmental > Aquatic > Freshwater > Lake > Lake biofilm | place: USA...
CACAGAGACGGCCATTCATCAGCTGAAATTTGGCACAGCGTAGGCTTTTACGAGTTTTTCGTCAATCGATTTCCCCGACAATATCACAAGGCGTTCCATCACATTGCGGAACTCGCGCACATTACCTGTCCACTTTAATTCTTGTAGGGCCTTCAGGGCCCCGGGAGTGATTTCCTTCATAGGCTGCCCATAATCCTCGGCAATAAGGTTGAGGAAGTGTTCGGCAAGAAGTGGGATGTCATCCTTTCGTTCGCTCAATGAAGGAACTCGAATGACGATCACAGAAAGGCGGTGAAACAGGTCTTCGCGGAAGTTACCTTCCTCAATTTCTTTACGAAGATCTTTGTTGGTTGCGGCGAAAACGCGCACGTTGACTTTGAAGTCTTTGTCACCGCCCACGCGAGTGATTTTGCTTTCTTGCAAAGCGCGCAGCACTTTGGCTTGAGCCGCAGGGGACATGTCACCAATTTCATCTAAAAACAGCGTACCGCCTTCAGCCAGTTCGAATTTTCCAAGACGTGTTTTAATGGCGGAAGTGAAGGCTCCTTTTTCATGCCCGAAGAGTTCGCTTTCGATAAGCTCCGATGGTATGGCAGCGCAATTCACTTCAATGAATGGACCAGCAGCCCGCTCGCTTTTATCATGGAGCTGACGTGCTACAAGTTCTTTTCCCGATCCGTTTCCACCGGTAATAAGCACGCGCGCTTCGGTCGGTGCAACCGTATCAATCATCTTTTTGACTTCCTCGATAGCATTGCTTTTTCCGACAATTTGAAAAGCAGGAGCTTTAGCAATTTTTTTTCGCAGGCTTTTGGTTTCTTTTTGAAGAGAAACCTGGTTGCACGCATTGCGAACCGTGACCAAAATTCGGTTGAGGTCGAGCGGTTTTTGAATGAAGTCGTAGGCACCTTTCTTCAAAGTTTCAACAGCTGTTTCTACGCTACCGTGACCTGTAATAATTACTACAGGTGTTTCAATACCTTTCTCCTTCAGCTTACTTAGTACCTCAACACCATCCATACGAGGCATTTTCACGTCACAAAAAATCAAGTCATATGATTCTTTGTCCACCAGTTTCAAAGCAGAAGGTCCGTCTTCTGCTTCCGTTACTTCAAACGATTCATATTCGAGAATTTCCTTAAGTGCTTTTCGAATGGCTTGTTCGTCGTCTATGATAAGAATTTTACCCATATCTCGCAGCGCTGATTGTTCAGCGTTTGTTTTTAAATAAGAATACTGAATTCAGTGAAACAACAGCCACTGACATAACGAGCAGAAAACTCACATTGGGTGAGTAGGCGGGGCTCATGAAGGTGAGCAATATGATTGCGACAGAAAAACCATAAAGCACGAAACAAGTTTTACTGTGGCTTAAGCCAAGTGCCAAAAGTTTATGGTGAATGTGGTTTTTATCGGCTGAAAATGGAGATCGGCCTTTCAGAGCGCGCAGCAGGAAAACACGGAGTGTGTCGACCAGAGGATAAGCCAGAATCGCCATCGCGAGTACCGGTTTTGGAACGGGCTCCATATTTACGAGCATTCGGCTCACCGGAAATTCGATGAGCTTTACGGCGAGTACAAAAAGTACAAGTCCAATTATAAGTGATCCGGAATCACCCATGAAAAGCTTCGCAGGTTGAAAATTGTAGACAAGAAATCCGAGCAGTGCACCGGCCAGTCCAATAGCCAGTAATGCGAGAGGTTGATCGCCTGTTTTATAGAACCAATAAGAAAATGCTATGCTGGCAATGAATCCAAAACCGGCAGCCAGTCCATCCACCCCATCGATTAGGTTGATGGCATTGACAATGACTATGTATACAAATAGCGAAAGGGACAGGCTTAACCAGTAAGGAAGGTCGTCAACTCCAAACAATCCCCAGAATTGGGTGATACGGATATCGGCCACATAAACCAGTATGTATCCAACCAGCATGTGCACGAGTAATTTTTTACTAGGTGACACACCAATGATGTCGTCTTTCAAGCCGAGAAAAAACAATATAAACATGCACGCAACAAGGTATTTGAATTCGTTGAGTGCTTCAATGGGAAAGTAGTTGTTGCCAAAAATCCAACCTTCTTTGGAGGGGAACCACAAGCAATAGCCAATAATGGTTCCGGCGAAAATCATAATACCTCCTATGGTGGGTACCGATCTGCGGTGAAGTTTGCGTGCGTCACCCGGCTCATCAACGAGATGTTTCATCTTGGCAACCTTGATAAGAGAAGGTGTTGCAAAAAGTACCAGAATGAAGGCAGTGCTGAAAGACCCGATTAACTCACGTAATATCTCTGACACGACGGTGTGTGGTTTGGTAGTTGGTTAACGCGAAAATAGACAATTCACTGTCTGTTTTCGTGGTCAGAAATCGGAGTAGTGGTTGAGAATGTTCGATTTCAGGCCGATCCAAATGTAACGAGTTTCAGCCGTAAACAATTGTTGATTTAATTGAACATCGGTGTCCTGCCTCCATGTGATGCCCATACATAGTGCGGTGCATGTTTGGGGTTGAACAATCCAAGAAAGAGTAGCAGAGGCTTGGTATAAGTTGCGTGTTGCCCAGGCGACTAAAGGCAGGATTTCAATATCAGGATTAGAGTTGTAATCGCCTTGAGGACCGCCACTTTGGATGATACGGATTACGCGTGCCTCGGCCATCCATCTGTTTTTGCGGTAATTGAGAATAGCCAATTGCTCATTGAGCGCACTGCCACCGGGGTGGCCCATCGGTTGGTTTGCGTGCGATACGGATTGAAGCGGGTAAGCGCTTGCGTACATGTAGTCTGCGGTGTGATTAAACTCCACTTGCGCGTGCAGGCCGGGCGTTGCCAGATCATAGAGCTGCAGCCCCGCCTGCCATCCTACACGGCGCGCTGACCAGTCGTCAAAAGCTAACTGCCCATATAACTTCAATTTTTTACCGGGAGAAAAACGGAGGTTGAATCCCAGCATGCTGTTGTCTTCTTGATCCTGTCCCACAACAGCGCTATGCATTCCAACGATTGGAGCGGCGGCCCAAGCAGACGGGGGATGAGTGCCCGTGCTGTCGAAGCGATTCCATATGGTACTTTCGAAAATGCCAATTTCAACATTCGGATGAGGCGCGATACTTAGGTAGTGAACGCTCGCCGATTTGGGTTTGAAAAGCGACTCGGGTACTTCTCCTTTAGGCAATCGCTCGAGTGAGCGAAGTTCTGAATACATAGTACTGTAATGAACCTTCCCTTTCCAGAGATTGAAACTTGCCTTGGCAAATGGATAGACGAATGATGCGTCGCTCCAGAGGATAGATCGGCAGCCGTGCCCGTAGAACTGTCGGCCTTGGCCAATCTGCAGGGTAACTGACCGAGAGGGAGCGAAGGTGATTAAACTTGTCGCCATTGCGAAGTCGTATCCTCTTTCACCAAATGCTTTTGTGCGACCATAGGAAGGGTAAACTCCGGAAGCATCGTGCATGCTTCGAATGTAGTCGGGTGCAAGCGTCTGTGTTTCGAAAAACGCACTTTGAAAGCTCAACTTCGAACCAATGTCGCCCATGAGCTGGATACCTCGTTGATTGAACATGAGATTGGCCGACTGAAAGCCACCGGTATCTGCAACGTCGCGTCCTACCGATATGTCGAAGAGCGGATCTACCATGATGCGATAGTCTTCTCCCCGAATGTCAACTGCATGATCGCGAAAAATCTTTGCGCCCACTTTCGAGTAGTTCTTGCGGCTATCTATCCACGTGATCTCATCTGTTCCTATCGTGTTTTGTGCAATCCATGGTTTTTCGCCGAGGTGGATGGTTGTGCTATCGTTTTTCAATGCGAGGCGCTCTCCTTCCAACAACCACAGCCGTTGCAAAGCAATACTCGATTGTTGCGCCAAGGCATAATGCGTGGCGGCAATGCAGCAAAAGACTAGGCAGAATATGAGAATGGAGCGGCTCATTTTGCGCGCAGCTCTGTAAGCTCTTTTGTTTTGAAATCTTCGTACACCGAGGCGATGCCGTCGTGCAAAGCGATGCGGTGTTTCCATCCGGCTGCATGGATGCGTGACACATCCATGAGTTTGCGAGGCGTGCCATCGGGTTTCTCGGTGTTCCAGCGAATGTTTCCTTGGAAGCCTGTAATTTCTTTCACCATTTCAGCAAGAGCTTTGATGGAAAGGTCTTCGCCCGTGCCGATGTTGACGAACAGCTTTTCATTGTAATGCAACATCAGATGCATGCAAGCTTCTGCCAGATCATCAACATGTAAAAACTCACGCAAAGGAGCCCCCGTTCCCCATACCTCCACTTCGTTGTCGCCATTTAATTTGGCCTGATGAAACTTGCGTATTAGGGCAGGTAGCACGTGCGAGTTGTTGAGGTCATAGTTATCGTTGGGGCCATACAAGTTGGTCGGCATTGCTGAAATAAAGTTACAGCCGTATTGATCACGATATGCTTCACAGAGTTTAATGCCGGCGATTTTTGCAATAGCGTAAGGCTCGTTGGTTGGTTCTAAAAATCCGGACAACAAACTTTCTTCTTTTAAAGGTTGCTCGGCCAATTTTGGATAGATGCAGGATGATCCAAGAAACAGGAGTTTCTTACAGCCCGCGCGATAGGCAGCATCAATGATATTGGCTTCTATCATGAGGTTGTCGTAAAGGAATTCTGCCCTATACACATTGTTGGCGTGAATACCTCCCACCTTGGCCGCCGCCAGAAACACATACTCCGGTGTAGTTTCAGAGAAAAATGCTTGCACAGCTTGTTGATTGCGCAAGTCGAGTTGTGAAGAAGTGCGAGTTAGAATATGTGTGTACCCTTGATGTTCAAGTTGTCGCACAATGGCACTTCCCACCATGCCGCGATGACCAGCCACGTAAATGCGTGCATTTTTTTCCATAGCTGCGAATGTAAAAGAGAATTTGTGATTACTCGCGCACATCGAGTGCATCGCGCAGGCCGTTGCCAACCATCATGAATGCAAGTACGAGAAGCATAATCATAAAGCCGGGCACAATGGCGAGATATGCCAGCTCCGTGGTTATGTATGCGTAGTGTTCGCGAATCATGTTGCCCCAGCTTGGTGTCGGTATTTGCGCGCCGAGTCCCAGAAAGCTTAGACCGGCTTCAATGAGAATGGCAGAAGCGAAGTTGGCAGCCGATATCACAATGATGGGTGAAATAATGTTGGGGAGCACATGGTTGAACATGATGCGTATTTCTGAGAAACCCAGCGCGCGCGCTGCCTCGATGTATTCTTTTTCTCGAATGCCAAGGACCTGGCCACGCGCGATGCGCGCTACCTCGACCCACATAGTAAGCCCTACAGCAAGGAACACTTTCCAGAATCCGGTGCCAAATGCAAACGTAATAGCCATTACCAAAATGAGTGTGGGGACGGCCCAAATCACATTGGTAAACCACATGATGAGTTGGTCCACCCAACCGCGATAATAACCTGCAATTAGTCCAAGCGTGAGACCAACCAGAAGAGAGATGATTACGGCGATGCTTCCCACAGCTAATGAAATGAGAGCCCCGGCCATGAGGCGTGAGAGCAAGTCTCGGCCATATTTGTCAGTACCTAAACGGAAGGTGCGCGTGAAGGAGAAACCGCCGGTTTCATTCTGCATAACTTCATGGATGGAAATGCGCAACGCTCCTGCATTGTTGTTTCCTATCAGCCAATATGTAAGAGAATCTCCTTCGATTTTTATGCTGTCAACCGCAATGGATGTATGGTTTTTCGGTTTACCTCCATTTTTCCATTCTTCCCAGAGGCTAACATCCGTTGACTTGTTAGGGATGCGAATTTCCTGAACGGTTGTTCCCGGCTTCAGACGGCTCAATACGAGCGATTGGTCATTGGCATTGACTGTTGAATCGGGTCGGATAAATGGTCCCAAAAGAGACACCAGCGCGACGAGTAGAATGAACATTAACCCGCCCATAGCAGGCGGATTCGATCGAAATCGTTTCCATGCAATTTGTGCAGGAGATCGATGTGCTAGCGGTTGTTGGTTGTTCGTCCCTTCCACGATGGTTTTACAAATTGGCTCATCAACGGGAACAAAGTTGCGTAGAAGGGATATAGAAAAATGAGGAAGAGGTAAAATCTCTTCAGCTGTTTTATGCACAGCCATTTTCCTACGCGAAGGATAAGCCACCCGTCGAGTAAGACCTTAACTCCGGCAACCATTAGAAGTAAATACAATGGCAGAGTGCCGGCAAGGGCTGCGAAAAGAATAGCCAACAGAAACGCGTTAGCCAGAAAGGTTATCCACGCTGTGCTTTGCAGCCAGGGGTCGCGAATGAATCCCGCTTTACCCATCCACCGAAGCCGCTGGGAGGTAAAATCTTTCCAGGTCGCTTTCGGCGCAGTCGACACCCGAACGCTCGGGTCGTGCACCCAAACCACCTTACCGAAAGGCTTTAGTGCGTTGAGCAGAAAAACGTCGTCGCCACTGGTAATATGCATGTCGTTGCGGTTGGAACGCACGCGATTATAGGCTTCAGTTCGAAAGCACAAATTTCCGCCATTGCACAAGATGGGTTTACCTGCCATAGCCATGCCGCCTGTAATGGCCATCACACTTGCAAATTCAACTTCCTGCAAACGACCTATCACGTTTGTCCCCGGACCTATGTGCAGGGGTAGAATAAGCAAGTCGTTCGAATTTTCTCTTGTCCAGGAGGCAATGCGCCGAAGCCATCCTTCGCATGGTTTAATATCAGCATCTAGTGTCACTACCCATTCCGTTACGACTCGAGTCATAGCCAGGTCAACTCCCTGTTTTTTGCCATGTGTTTCAACCTGGCTCACTACTTCAACCTGTTGGTTGTTTGCTTTGAATTGGTGAGCGATGAGAAGTGAATCATCCGAACTATGATCATCGACCAGAATGATGTTTGCGCCTGCTATGTCTTTTTTTTGTTCTGAAAGTATTTTAAGTAGAGCGGGCAAATGCTGTGCTTCATTACGAAATGGAATGATGAGGGTGAGATGAGAGGCATCGTGCCACGGCTCGGGAGTCAGGTCAGCTTGTTGCCAGCGCGCAATCATACTCAGCAACCACAGTGCGTAGAGAACATAGACGAATCCGATGGCGGTGAGCAGAACTATCATAGCTTTACGCCATCAAAGAAAGGAGCAATTGAGCAAAGAGCGCATCATTTTAGGAATTGACCCCGGAACTACCATTTTGGGATACGGTATCATTGAGGTGCAGGGTAAGCAAATGAAGCTTGTGGCTCTGGGGGTCCTTCGACTCGATAAGATTGAGGACCATCATTTGAAATTGCAGAAAATATTTGAGCGTTGCATCGAGTTGATTGACGGTTTTCATCCGGACGAACTCGCTATTGAAGCACCATTTTTTGGTAAGAATGTGCAATCCATGTTGAAACTGGGAAGAGCGCAAGGCGTGGCTATAGCAGCTGCTCTTAGTCGGAAGCTCCCGGTGACGGAATATGCCCCCAGGAAAATTAAACAGAGCATCACGGGCAATGGAGCTGCATCCAAGGAGCAGGTCGCCGCTATGTTGCAGCGCGTATTGCAGATACCCGATGCCGACATGCCCGAGAAGCTCGATGCAACGGATGGTCTCGCTGCGGCTGTGTGTCATTTTTACCAAAGCAGTAGTCCGCTCGCGGCAGGTAAATCGTATTCAGGCTGGAAGTCTTTTCTTTCGGCTAATCCCGATCGCATGGGTGGGGCGCGCAAAAAGAGTTAAGGCTTTTTTGTTGTTACTTGCACCAAAATCTAATTGTATGAAATTCGGTACCAAGGCAATTCATGCCGGTCAGGAACCTGACCCCACTACAGGAGCAATCATGACTCCTATTTATCAGACATCTACCTATGTGCAGGAAGCACCTGCCAAGCACAAAGGGTATGCATATGCGCGCGGAAAGAACCCAACGCGCACGGCATTGGAGAGTTGTCTTGCAGCGCTCGAAAACGCGGAGCACTGCTTGTGTTTCAGCAGCGGAATGGGTGCGGTTGATACCATCATTAAACTTCTGTCTCCGGGCGATGAGGTCATAGCAACCGACGATTTATACGGCGGAACCTATCGGCTTTTTACCAAGGTGTTCGAGAAAATGGGTATCCGTTTTCATTTTGTCGACATGCACGATTTCGCAGCAGTGGAAGCATGTGTGAATGACAAGACGCGCATGATTTGGATTGAGACACCAACCAATCCGATGATGAAAATTATCGATATAGCACACTACACGGCCATGTCAAAGCGCCTTGGTGTTTGGTCGGTCGTCGACAACACGTTTGCTTCGCCCTATTTGCAAAATCCGCTCGACATGGGGGCTGATATTGTGATGCATAGCGCTACGAAATATCTGGGCGGCCACAGCGATGTGGTAATGGGTGCGCTCATGACCAATAGCAAAGAATTGTATGATCAGCTGGCATTCATAACTAATTCATGCGGTCCGGTGCCGGGGCCGCAAGATTCGTTCTTGGTATTGCGCGGTTTAAAGACACTTCATTTGCGGATGAAGGCTCATTGCGAAAACGGGCGCGCTGTTGCCGAGTTTCTTCGCGCGCACCCAAAAGTGGGCAAGGTATACTGGCCCGGATTCACAGATCATCCAAATCATGAAGTTGCTAAGCGACAGATGCGCGATTTCGGTGGTATGATTTCATTTACGCTCAAGAGTGATTCGTTTGAGGAAGCGAGTGAACTTGCGCAGTCATTGCGTGTTTTCTCGTTGGCTGAATCATTGGGCGGTGTCGAATCACTTGTTGGACACCCGGCTTCCATGACACATGCATCAATACCCAGAGAAGAACGAATAAAGACCGGGCTCGTTGATTCGTTGTTGCGTTTGAGTGTGGGAGTGGAAGACATGGAAGACCTAATTGAAGATTTACGCCAAGCATTGGAAAAAGTGAAGTAGTTAGAACAATAGCCATCATGAGTAATAAAAAAGTAGCTATAGTAGGTGCGGGTTTGGTGGGCAGCTTGTGGGCTGTTTACATGGCCAAGCGAGGTTATCAGGTAAAAGTATTCGACCGACGTCCGGACATTCGACAATTGAAAATCGTGCAAGGAAAGAGTATCAACCTTGCCCTGAGTGATCGTGGATGGAAAGGTTTGGAGGGCGCAGGCATTGCAGATATTATTCGGAAGGTGGCTATTCCAATGCATGGCCGAATGATGCATGCCGTTGATGGTAATCTTACCTACCAGCCATACGGCAAAGAAGGACAAGCAATCTACAGCGTTTCGCGAGGGTTGCTGAATCAAACCCTGATGCAATGCGCGTCGGAGCATGAAAATGTAGAACTTGTATTCAGGCATCGTTGCAAGGATGTAGACTTAGAAAGTAACAGTGTCGTTTTTCAGAATGAAGAAACGGGAAGCGAGGTTCACGAATCATTCGATCGAATTTTCGGAACGGATGGAGCGTTTAGCGCAGTGCGAACACGGATGACACGATTAGATCGCTACGATTATTCGCAGACCTATCTCAATCATGGATACAAAGAGTTGGAAATACCGGCGAATGCAGATGGTTCGCATCAACTTGACACCAATTGTTTGCATATCTGGCCGCGTGGAGAGTTCATGATGATTGCATTGCCGAATGTAGACGGCTCATTTACCTGCACGCTGTTTATACCTTTTGAAGGAAAGCACTCATTGGCAGGTTTAAAAACACCCGAGGCAGTTCGTTCTTTCTTTGGTGACCATTTTCCGGATGCTGTGCCGATGATGCCTGAATTGGTGGAAGACTTTTTCGCTAATCCGGACGCAAGCTTAGTGATGACGAAATGTTACCCTTGGCACTACAAGGATCGCGTTTGTCTCATGGGTGACGCGGCTCATGCCATTGTTCCTTTCTATGGTCAAGGCATGAATGCTGGCTTCGAAGATTGCACATATCTCAATATGTTGCTCGATCAGTTCAACGATGATTTTGAAAAAGTCATGCCCGAGTACACCCGTCTGCGAAAGCCTGCGGGTGATGCTATTCTAGAGTTGGCGTTGAATAACTACATCGAAATGCGCGACAAAACAGCAGACAAGGAATTCTTGTTACAGAAGAAAATTGAAGGCCGTTTCAGCGCGAAGTATCCGCAGTTGTGGAAATCTCTCTACGAGCAAGTCTCTTTTTCACATACGCCTTATCAGGAAGCGTTGAGCAACGGTCATCGTCAGCAAAAAATCATGGACCATATCATGGGTATCGAAGGAGTTGAGACCAAATGGGATTCAGCGGAAGTTGAACAACAGATGTTGCGGCTCATTGAGATTCACAAGTAGTCGTTGTTAAAAGTTCGTCAAGCAAGAAATAGTGCGTTTCTGTTTTCGTTAGCTTGTCGATATGAAGCAACTCATTCTCGGTTTTGTTCTTCTCTTATCCCAAGCGGTGCTATTCGCGCAGCGAGAAGCGCGTGCACTGTTCGTTCCGGGCGGTCAATTTAAAAATTCAGGATGGTTTATTGCGCCTGGCATAGCCTTTACGCTTCCCTTCCCTCGCAATGAGCGGTTAACAGGTTATGATGCAGTCAATGACACGCTCTTTAGTGGTGACTTTGTGCGTGACGGAAGAAATGGATTGTGCATTCAGCTCGGTCGACATCATTTTTGGCAACGACGAGGCCCAATTGATCATGTCGATTATGGATTGGGATATAAAATGTTGCGCGGAACACAGGATTTCACGGGTATCGTGCGAGCCGATAATTCCTTCTCTGCTTATACATCCTCTGCTTCTTTTTCAGACGCCTATCTCAGTGCTTTTGGAAATTTGAGCAATGTGATCATGTTAAGCAATCGTTGGTGGATTCAGAATTCCTTTGGGTTGAACGTCGATTTCCGCTTGTTCGGAAATCGAGGTGGTGCTGGGGTTCCCGGACTCGAGTGGCAGTATCCACCAACACTACCGATACAGGCACATTATCGCATAGGATTTGGCTGGAAGCCGGAACCGGGTATTTTCATCTTGCCTATGATAGAGATACCGCTTTTAAATGTGAACCGATGGGAAGGAATGAAGGCAACCTTACCTTATTTCTATGGGCGCTACCGACCTGTACTTATTACTCTGCGCATTCAATGGTTAACGAAACAGCCCGACAGGCAATGCGAGAATCAGCCTGGGCGCAATGTTGATTTGTCGAAAGGAGGAAGACATGAGGAAAATGACTTGTTCGGACCGGACGCACGAAAAATGAAGCGTAAAAAGAAAGGACTATTTCACTTTTTGAAGCGGTCCTGACACAACTCCAGCAGAACTCCGTTACTCGATTTGGGATGCATAAATGCTATGATTTTACCATCGGCTCCATCCTTGGGAGTTTCATGAATCATCGTATATCCTTTCGTTTTTAACCTTTCTATTTCAGCATAAATATCTTCTACATCGAAAGCGATATGATGAATCCCTTCCTTGTTTTTCTCGAGATATTTGGCAATAGCACTATCAGGTGAAGTGGCCTGAAGTAATTCTATTTTGCTTTCACCTACCTGAAAGAAAGAGGTGAGAACGTGTTCACTCTCCACTTGCTCTTGCTTGTAGGGAGCCACACCCAAAATGTCTTCGAAAATTTGATTGGAAATATCGAGATCCTTAACGGCAATGCCGATGTGTTCAATTTTGCGCAGCATACGTTATTTCTTCTCTACAATAGCGCCTACTTTATTGTCGTAGTTCACGTAATATTTTCCTTTGAAGAATTTGGATGCGTCAATAGAAGGGCCGCGTCCGGAAGTAACCAGAGTGCCGAATTCGCTTACCACTTCATAGTCGGTAATGCCGGAAAATTCTATAGAATTCGAAACTTTTAATGATTTAATCTTAATCTCTTGGCCGGTGCTTTCAACTTTGAATTCTTCCGAAGTATGTTGCCCTTTGTAATCCATCTGATAAATGCGAAAAGTGTTTAAGCCGCTATGCAGATTAACGGGGTAGTTGTAGCGACTTGATTCGGGCTTTCCCTGCCCTTTTATTTCACCAACTTTGATCCATTTGTTCCAGCGAAATTGCTCGATTACAAAAGTGAGCGGAGCACTTTCCTTTTCTGTGGTCCACTCCATGCCTCCTGTGGGACTAATAGTCAGTGACGTGATCTCAAAAGTGCTATTGGGATAAATTACTTCCGGATTGAGGATTTTTACTTCACAGTTTTCCTTGCATCGAAGAACAATTTCCAACGCGTCGCCGGGGTTCAACTTCCAAGTTGCCAGGTCGACCGCGAATGAAGCAGAGTTGAGCTGGTCGGCTGTAACCTGACCATTCACCAATACTTCAAAAACACAATAACCGGAACCATCTACAGTAAGAGGGTTTTTTACATATAAGTCTTTGCCTTGATATATACCACTAATGATAATGACCTCGGAAAATGCCGATGAGGTAAGGATTAGGGTGAAGACTAGAAAAATAAGTAATCGCATAGTCAGAGAGTTTAGCAAACGGAACGTGTCACGAATGTAAACAAATCTAACGGAACAGATTAGAATTGACTATTAGATTTTTACCGATGCCAGTGCTGATTTCATTCGGAGCACATCGTCGAGGGAGTATTCACCGAACGAGTCCGATTGAAAGACATAGCGTACTCCGTTCATTTCGGTTTCCTGAATTAAGCCATAATCATGGATATTACCGTTGGGAAGAAGCCTTTTGAAAACAACTGAATAGTCCTCGCTATCTATAATGTCGAGTTGAAAAATTCCCTCTTGAGTAGGAGGTGCAAAATTGTCGGTGTTACTTAATTCTGCGATTATATGGAAAGAAGGTCCACAGATAATAGACACCGTTTTTTCCATCTCATTATGCTGAATCGTGGGTTCATGGGCGATCATCAGATCTTTCGGAAGAACGATGCGGAATCGAAAGTCACCTTCGTCAATTACAAAAAGTGAATCGTTACGCTGTAGTTCGATTTCCGCTTTTTCAAGTCGTGCACCGGGAACGATACATCCTGTGAAGGCAATAAGTGCGAGGGTGAGAGTGACGAGATAGGGTGCTTTGAACATGGTTAAAACGATTTTAAGCGTTTTACGCCGGTTCTTTAAAAAAGGTTACGGTTCTTTGAAAACGAAATAAACAGCGGCTAAAACGAGACCCATTGCCAGAAAATGATTCCACCTTAGCGATTCGTGCTTGAAGAAAATGACCGTGAAAAGTGTGAAGACAATGAGTGTGATAGCCTCCTGAATAATCTTCAATTGAATAAGGCTGAAAGGGCCACCCAATTCCTTAGAACCTAGTCGATTTGCGGGAACCTGCAGAGTGTATTCAAAAAATGCAAGTCCCCAGCTTATAAAGATAATGGCTGCAAGACCTAGGTTTTTACCCCAGTCATACTCTTTGAATTTGAGATGCCCATACCACGCCAATGTCATAAATACATTACTGGCAAACAGAAGTCCGATGGTCACGAAGGCTTTCATAGAGCATTAATTCGTGATATACAAAATGGGGTCTGAGAAAGAGGTTTGATACGTTTCGAGTGCAAATGCTGTTGGTCCTTGCACGATGGTTCCGTCTATAATGAGCCATTGCGAATCTGAACACGGGTCGCTTATAATGACATTATCATCATTCACAACGACTGCGCAGTTGTCTTCAGGTTGGTATGGACTATGCCGTTCGAGAGCGATAAACTCGGTGGAGCTTTTTCGGTATACGATGATTCCACGGGAGCCACCCGTGATGTATACCCATCCGGAAGGAACGGTTAGGTTGAAAAAATCGGGCTGGTAAATATTGATGGCAATATTGACCGGTACATCGGGCACGCGATTCGTGTTGCGGTCGCGGCATCCGGAGGTAACAATTAATAATGTGAAGAGTGCGATTCCGAATCGGGTCATGATGCGAAGATAGACAGCTTACAGAACACTTTTTCTGGATGTGCCGGGAGTGTAGTCTTTCAAATAAAAAGGCTCGAAATAAGCCACGTCCTCAAATTGCTTATTCGTCCATGAGCGCACCACAAGGCTGTGCATCATCTCCGCATGCGGAAGAATGGATAGCACTCGAACGGTGCTATCGATGAGTGGAATGCACTTTTCGGCACCGTCGCCTACCAACACGAGATGATCAGGTGGAAACTCGGTAAAGGTATTCTCATCTAAAATTACAGCGCGGTCGGCAGTGATTCGATTCGCTCGGCTGTCAAATTGTGCTGAATAGACCTCCATGCGACGAGCATCAATCATGGATACAATGTGTTTGGCATCCGGGTAAACGCCTGCGGCATAATTTGCAAGAATGGCTGATGTATCGAGGGCGATCAGGGGTAATTGAAGCGCAAAGCACAAGCCTTTGGCGGCGCTTACGCCGATGCGCAAACCGGTATATGAACCAGGCCCTTTACTGACGGCAACAGCCGAAAGAGAGTTGGGCGTAATGGACAGCTCCGTCAACAATGCTTCTATGAGCACATGCAATTTTTCCGCATGAACAAAGTGATCGGCCGATGCTGATTTTGAGCGAATAATATGTTGTTCGTCGGCTACTGCGACTGAGCAGTTTTTGCCGGACGTTTCAAGCAACAGCAGGTAGGACATGGCCTTATTATTTGCCGGTTTCCGTATTGTCTGAGTTGGAGCGGACCTTGATCTTATCGCCCGGTTTGAGCGATTGCGCAACGACTTCATAAGGTCCTGTGATCACTTCCTCGTTTTCTGAGATACCTTCAATAATCTGAATGAATTTATCATCCTGAATGCCTGTTTTTACGACGCGTATTTCAGCTATTTCATTGCTTTCGTTGCGCACGAATACCACAGTATAGGGTTCTTCCGGAGTATTATCCGATGAATTTTCTGCACTTAAACGGTCGAGTAGGGAAGCTGAAGTTGTGTCATCGCGGGCGGCCACTGCTTTAATAGGGACCGAAAGCGCGCGATCCGTTTTTTCGGTGATGATGTCGACTGTTGCGCTCATACCCGGTTTGAATGGAGAGTAGTTTTCCCCTTTATCGGTCATCAGGTGCGCATATGATTCCGGCAAGATTCGAATCTTCACAGAGAAGTTGGTAACCTGATTGAGGTTCATTTGATCGCCGATTGCGTTGAGAGCGGTGTTTCCAATTTCCGTTACAATACCCTTGAATGTTTCGTTTTTGTAGGAGTCGACCTCCACCAATGCTGTATCGTTGAGGTTGACACGAACGATGTCACTTTCATTCACTTCTACGTTTACCTCCATGAACGTAAGAGCTGAGATGTTCATAATTACATCGCCGCTCATCATGTTGTTGCCGAGAACGGTTTCACCGAGTTCCTTGTTTAGCGCTGTAACAGTGCCGGTCATCGGAGCAAGAATAGTTGTTCGTTTGAGGTTGTCTGCAGCTTCATTGACACCGGCCATGGCACTTTCGATAGCAAATTGAGCGCTGTGAATGCTTTCACGCGATGCTTCCACCTCCGCCTTAGAAGTCTCATATTGGCTGGTAATGTTTTCTAGCTCCGCTTTGGAAATCGCACCATCATCAAACAGTTTCTTCTGTCGTTGATAATTGAGGTTGGTAACATTGAACTGAGCTTCTGCCTGAGCCAGGCGCGATTTAGCACTGCTCAGGTTGCTTTTGGAACTATTGAGTGCCGCTTCAGCGCGATTGTAGGCCGAGGTATAGAGATCGGGATTGATTTTTACCAGCAACTGGCCTTTTTGCACAAGATCACCTTCCTTTACCGGCAATTCTACGATTTGACCGGATACTTCCGACTGAATTTTCACCTCGGATTCAGGTTGTATTTTTCCGCTAGCAGCAACCGTTTCTACGATACTGCGAAAGGTGCTCTTTTCTGTCGTGACCTCGGTATGATCTTTACTTTTAGCCATTACACGGTAGGCTACACCCGCAACAACGAGAATGCCTGCGCCAATTAAAATACGTTTCAGTGTTTTGTTCATGGTTTCAACGTGATGGCCTTGCCCTGATAAAAATCGAGCACTTTAAGTTTGAAGATGTAGTCGTATTTGCTGCGTGCAAGATTGGCTTGAGCTATTTCCATACGCATGCGAGCATCAGCATAATCAGTAATGTTACTCAAGCCTTGTTCATAGCGCAGTTCAGCCCATTCAAATGATTTTTGACTTGCGGCAACACTTGTTTTGAAGGCGTAATAATTCGCCAAAGCAGCTTGGGCGTCGTTGTATGCCTGATAGACGCTCTGTGTGATGGCTTGTTTGGTTTGCTCCAGTTGCAACTCAGCCTGGCGGAAATTAATTTCTGCACGCTTAACACCTGTATGGGTAGCGAACCCATTGAACAGCGGAAGATTCAGAGAGAAAAATAGCGAGCGGTTCACATTGTCTTGCAATTGATTATTGAAAGACTTAGTCTGATAGTCATCGGAGTCATATACAGGCTGTGGTAAAGACCACACCAAATCACCGGTACCCAACACAGTACCTAACGGAAACGCAAGCGTGTCCGGGTTGCCTGTTATGATTTTAGCGGCACCCGAATAACCTGTTCCAAAAGAGAAACTGGCGTTTAAGCTAGGGTAATAGCCTGCCGCTGCAATTTTTCTTCCCAATGCAGCACTTGCAACCGTAGTGGAAGCACTTTTGACTTCGGGAAAATTATTCAAGGCCGCTTGCACCGCAATATCGGGATTCGAAAGCAAGGTGTATTGCTCCACTTCATCCAGTTTTGGAATAACGATGTTGAATTGATCGAGTTTGCTTGCGTCGAGCTGGAGCAGTTGCACTAGGGAAAGTTTCGAGAGTCGGAAATTGTTTTCGGCAGCAACAAACGACGCGTTATCGGAAGCCAACTGCGCTTGCATATCATTGAGGTTACTCACGGCAAGTTGACCGGCGGCGACGAGTTTTTCCATGCGCTTCAATTGACGATCCGAGCCATCAAGCGTGCGCTTTGCTATATCCATAAACTCCTTGTTGATGATAACGGCCAGATAAGCAGAGGCAACATTGAGTGCAATATCGTTGCGCATTTTTTCGTAGTTCCACTTTGCTGTTTCCGAATTGAGCCCGGCTTGTTTCAGCGTGTTTACTTGACGTAATCCACCGAAAAGATTAACGCTTGTTGCTAAACCGAAATTGTTGCTCTGTATTCGTGAACTTGCGAATTGGTTGGTGAATGGGTCGATGCGTTGCCCCCAGTTGTAGCCGTGACCGCCTTGTGCATTGAGTGAAGGAAGCATAGCTCCCATAGCGGTTGTCTCATTGAGCTTTGAAAGCGCTACATTCTCTTCGCTTAACTGAACCGAGAGGTTATTCTGAAAAGCGTATGCTATGCACGAGTCCAGCGACCATGACTGCGAGTGGGCAGTGCTCGCCGAAAACCACAGAGTGGTCAAGGTTATCCATAGCCGATTTGAAAAGATTTTGGAGGTCATTGCAAGCACAAACTTAGGGCGAAGGGCCCGTTTTCCGGTCTAAAAAACGTTATCGAAAGAAACAAATGAGATGATGAGAATCACCGTGTGTTCAAGAGGGTTCTCAGAGATCTATGACTTCTATTTCCACGCGGCGATTCGCGCTTACCTGCCACTCTGTTTGTGGATCGGGGTAGAGCATTTGTTTGTTGCCCATGCCGCGAGTGGATAGGCGGTCAGTTGCAATTCCGTGTTGCACAAGATAATCGACTACTGCTTCAGCTCTCTTTTCCGATGCCCTGCGGTAATAGGCATCCGAGTTTTTCTTTTCCTCATTTACCGGGCAGTTGGCATGTCCAATTATGCAGATTTTAACCGAAGGATTTACTGTCATGAATTGCACGAGTTCTTCCAAAGCAGGCACGGACTTGTGATAGAGTTGTGTTTCGTCTCCTAAAAAGGTAATGTCTTCAATGCTGGTTTTTAAACCCACGGAGAGAGGCTTCAATTCAACGCGCTCATAGTGTGTGCTCGATTCAGCAGGCCAGAATTTGTGGGCGTAATACATGTAGCCTTCTTTTACTACCGACACCGTGTAGATTCGGTAGTTTTTGAGAAGCATAGTAGAGTCCGTGAAATTCTTGAACACGACCGTTTTTCTGGGATTGAGGCCTTTAATCATCACGTCGGCCTCGATGAACATTTTGGAGCGAAAATCTGTCACGGTTATCTCCATCTTCTGATCCTCTGCTTCAGGAACTTGCGTTGAATCTATCTTAATCTCTTCAAAAAACTGGGCGTGCGACGCATTACTAGCCAGCGCAATGCAGAAAAGAAAAAATATGATACGTATGCAAGGCCTCATTTCAGAGAATTCGTTCGATAATAGTGAGCGGCTAAAATAAGAAAATCTTATTCAGAATGTACCGGCGTGTGTAAAAAGCAACAATTCCGTAAAGTAATTGAAGTTTTCACTTGGTTATGACCGGAAAATGGCCATAATTTTTTTTCTGAAAAACACAAGAGCCACGGTAGCAAGCAACACGTAAGGGATGAGCATTAGATATACAATTCCTGCGTTGAGTCCTTCGCCGATTCCTTTGTCAACGTTTTCTGTTGCGCTTTCAGCCGTGGCTTTGCACATAGCGCATTGCGCGGAAACTGCGATGCTAAAAAGAAACAGCACCGAGGTTAAAAGGAGACCTCTCAAAGAATTCTTCATGGTTCAAAGATATGCTGCATATTACTAAACACGCTCAACGTCTGTCAACCATAGTATGGGCTAATCATCCAATAAACAATCACTCCTGAAACAGCCACGTAAAACCAGATGGGCCAGGTAATGCGGGCGATTTTCTTGTGCGCTGGAAAATCAGCTGTAAGTCCGCGGTAGGTTGTGAAAAGGATAAAAGGCAAAATAACGGCGGCAAGAATGATGTGGGAAATGAGCACAATCAAGTAAAACGCGCGCATAGGTGCATCTTTTGGGTAGGCGGTATCGCCCGTGAGCACGTGGTGTGCTATGTAGCTGACCAAGAACAACGAGGAAAGAATCATCGAGGTCAGCATAATACGCTTGTGAAGACCGTAGTTTTTCAGTTTCACCGCAATGAGTGCTGCCGCCAATAGTGCCGCTACCGAGCCGTTAATGATGGCATTGAGTGTGGCAAATGCATGCGGGTTAAAGCCAAGGTTTACTTCAACATGAATGTATTTTAGAGAGACAACAACAAGGAATACGACAATTGAGAGAAGCCAAATTATACGTTTGGCTGCTTTGTCGTTCTTGGGAATAGATGCTTCAATCATGGGGCTGACTCATTACTTAGGGTTACTGCATCTTTAAACAATTGATCCATGCCGGAGGTTGAGGTACCATCGTAATAACCTCGCATGCGCATACTTTTATCGAGCAGGGTCACTTTGTCAGTATGGAATATGCCGCCCTGCGCTGTGTCGGAAGGAAACGCAGTGAGCAAGAAGCCTTCCTGGGCCAAATCATAGATGTCGGTTGCTTTGCCTGTTAAGAAATTCCAGCGCGATAAATCAGCACCGATTTTTAAGGCGTATTGCTTGAGTTTTTCAGGTGTATCGGACTCCGGTTTTACCGAGAATGAGAGAAAACGAATGGGCAAATCGGGAAACTCGTTGTGAAATTTGTCTTGGAGCCTCACCATCTGTGCACTCATCATGGGACATATGGTTGGACATTCCGTAAAGAAGAAATCTACGAGTGTAATGTAGCCCTCGAAGTTTTCTCTTGTTATAATGACACCCTCCTGATTAACGAAGCTAAACTTGGGTATAGGATAATAAATTGTATCGGGCTGTTGTGTGCCATCGGGCAATGTGGTCAATTCAATATCGAATTCACCGAAATAAGGAAGAGACTTGGTTGTCGATGAGAGTGGAGGATTCCCGCTATTGCAGGCAGTGAACATGATGATGAGAAATGAAAACGTGACAACCTTATGGGTTAGCCGTTGCAGCTTCTTTTGCTTTTCGTTCATTGTATCGGCGTATGTCAATCTCTTTTTTAAGTAAGGCTATGTCCTGAACCATTCCCGGTATCGAATCGCCGGCCCCGCCCAGAAAGTGATATTCTGTGTTGCCATATTCGCCGCGTATGTGGCCGTCGGCATCAATAAGTTTGAAGATGGCTTCATTGGAAATATCTTGGATGAGAAGACCATTGCGAATGTAGGCCTGCATGGCATCTTGATTTCCGGTAAGCAACTTCCACTTATTGCCAAAGGCATTGTATTTCGTGTTTTGTTCTATATACGCTTTGGCCGCTTCAGGTGTGTCACTGTCGCAACGCGTAGAAAAAACAACGATGGCAATGTCAGGTTCGTTTCTGTATTTGAAGTTGATATTGAGCAGCCGCTCGGTGATTTGAGCTATGTGCTCGTCGGAGGTAGAATAACAGGCCGCTACCCAAACTTTGCCCAGCAGCGAATCCCGTGTAATGATGTTACCGTCTTCATCCGAAAAGGCAAACTCCGGTATTCGGTAGTGAGAATCTTCTGCCAGTGCATTTTCCGGCCCTAGGTATGGAAGCGTCTTGAACTTGTGTTTGCTCATCAAACCAAAGAAGACTAACCAAAGGAGCGGAAACAAAAAAAGCATACCGGCAAGACCAATATACTTTTTCCATTTCGAACGAGTCGACATATGTTTAACGGAAGGTGTTGTTCAGCTCTTGAACCGAAAGTCCTTCGTATAGTCCTATAAAGATGAGATACAAAATGAAGAGCGCATAGGGTAGAAGCACAACGTATTTGAGGTTCTTCCTTTCGTCGCCAAGGTGCATAAAGATGAGCACGATGTAAGCAGCCTTTACCAGGGTAAGCACAATGAAGAGTAACTTGATAGTTTCCCAAGTAAAGGTGCTATTGCGCTTGAAGTATACGCCCATGAAGATTTCGAATACAGTAACAATGGTAAGGATAGCCGTTACCATATATAGTTTTTTACGAATCTTCTTGCCTTCCTCTTCGCTGTGACGAGCGTTGATCGAGTAGCTATCGTTTACAATTAAATCGTCTCTTTCCATGGTTGTGTCGAGTTATCTAAACAGTGATAAAGGTCTTAATTAAACAAGGTAGTAGAAGGTGAATACGAATACCCAAACCAAATCTACAAAGTGCCAGAACAGTCCAACCTTTTCTACCATTTCGTAGTGGCCACGACGTTCGAATACGCCACGAACGGCCATTAGGAAAATGATGAGGTTAATGATGACACCTTGCAATACGTGGAAACCGTGGAAACCGGTAATGAAGAAGAAGAAGTTTGCATACTGTTGTTGAACGGCATACTCGTTTTTCGAAAGGTTGGCACCAAATACAAGCGTATTGGATGCCATGTTCTTCATGATTTTTTCGGCTTCTTCACCCGTTACAGTCAATTTTCGAAGGTCCTTGCCATCTTTGTGTTCGAGGGTGTATTTATTGAGCACAATTTCCAATGGGTACTCTTGTGGAGCCGCTGCATGAGCGTCAGCGTGAGCATCGTGACCGTGAGCGTCATGATCACCATGAGCGGCAGGAGTAACGATGAGTTTGCCATTTGAAATTTCGATGTGATCGCCGTGTTCTAGTGCATGCTCGTATGCGTGTCCGAGGTCAGATGTCATGTGCACCCAAGAACCACCTGTCAGTTCCATTGCAATTGGCTGGTTATGGTCGTCGGTCGCTGCCACGGTCATAGGGGCGCTTACCTGAAAGCCTCCGCCTGAACCGTGTATGAAGTGTGACCACTCCCATGCTTGTGAACCCAGGAAGAAAAAGCCTCCCAAAACGGTGTAGCCCATCCACTTGATAACGCCTTTCTTATCCATACGGTGTCCCGCTTCAACAGCAAGTACCATCGTAACAGAGGAGATGATCAGGATGAAGGTCATGAGTGCCACGTAAATCAACGGGTAGCTGCCATGCAGTCCCGGTAGCGACTCAAACACCTGTTCACCAACGGGCCACAAATCGGCCGATCCGTGGCGAATTACGCCGTATGCAGTGAGCAATCCTCCGAATGTCAATGCATCCGAAACGAGGAAATACCACATCATCATTTTACCGTAGCTAATACCGAAGGGCGATTGTCCGCCACTCCATAGTTGGTCTTTGCTGACTGCTTGAGCCTGTCCTGCCATACGATCTGAAAATTTGCCGCAAGTTTACTAATCAAAACGCCTTAGTTGGGCGGTCGTGTTAAAAAAATTGACAAGCTATGTGTGGAAAGAGGCTTTAGTAGGCTGAAACAGTTGTTAAACCTGACGTAGCGACCTAGTTTATATTGGGTCTAAATAAGATTAAAACAAGAAGAAAAGGAAGTAGAATAGGTAGAGCCACAATCCTCCGAGGAAGTGCCAATACATGCCGCTTATGTAAATGCTAAGCGTATTTTCTTGGTTTATTCGTCGTTTCGCGATTCTTACAGTATTAACAACGAGGTAAATAAGTCCGAAGGCGAGGTGAATGATGTGCACGTAAATGACTACGCTGAGCATGGCTCCAAAAGCGTTGAAGGTGGTCATTACCGTATTCGTAACCGGACGTGAAGGATCGCTCGGTTTGTAGAATTCATTGCCTTCTTTGACCAGTTTTTCATTGTTCATCTCAAACCAATAGTCTGAGCCATATTCACCGGATAGCTTACCCAATGTATTCCATCGATAGGCTGAGAGACCTTGTTCGTTTTGTGTGATAGTGAAGCCCAGCCCTCGTGATGCCATGTGTTTCCACCCGGAGTGTTGAGAAACGGTGAACGCTATGCCCAGGGCGAGCGTGATGGTATGAAGTGTCATGCCAAGCGACTGATTACCTTTTTTTAAAGCACGCAGAGCGAGGATAAGAGTCACGGAGGAAGCTACAATAAACACATTGCTAAGCCAGAAATAAATCGGAGGCGACATGTGCAGCCAAATGAGTTTTCCGTAGAGTACTATGAGAGCACTCGTAATTCCACCGAAAAGCATGACAATAGCGAAGATGATGAACCACATCATCATTTTGCGTGTACGCACCTTGATGGCGGGATCAAGGCCTTCGAATACGTCCATTTTTCCGGATGACGAAGTTGAATCGTTTTGACTCATAGTAGCGGGTGTTTGGGTTTATAACAACACAACGGCTTCAAAGTTTGGGCGAAGCCTAGCCCGGTAATTTATCGAGCACATAAGCGAGCTGCACCACAGGCAGGTAAAAAAAGGAGGCAAACATCACCTTACGCGCATCGGCTGTGTCACACGATTTCACGAGCAGAAATGAATAGTAGGACATCGCTGCTCCGGCCAAACCGGTAATAACAGCAGCTATATTACCTGTCATGGGCGATTCCAGCGGAAGTGCCCAAGGTAGCAGGCTTACGGGAATCAGAAAAAGCGAGTACAATAAAATTTGGTAAGCAGTGGCCTTGCTTCTACCCTCATTGAATGGCAGCAGTTTGTATCCGCCGCGCATGTAGTCCTCGTGTGCAACCCAGGCGATAGCCCAGAAGTGCGGAAATTGCCACATGAATTGCAAGGCAAACAATAATCCGGCTTCGAGCCCGAAATCTTGAGTTGCTGCTACATAGCCCAACATAGGTGGAATGGCACCCGGAAACGCTCCTATGAAAACGGCCAGACTGCTCACTCGCTTCATGGGTGTGTAGAAGGCCACATACATGATGAAGGCCGACGCTCCCAAGATTCCACAAGCGGTTCCGCAGTAATACCATAAAATCAGGATGCCCAGGATGCCTGCGGTCATGGAAAGAACTACGGCTGTTCGCAGCGACATTCGTCCTGTGGGGATGGGCCTGTTCTGCGTGCGAAGCATCAGCTTGTCCCATTCACGCTCGAGGGCTTGGTTAAGTCCGTTGCTGCCACCGGTAAGCAATAAGCCGCCTATGCATAGAGCACCAAGCGTGCTTGCATTTGTTTGGTCGGTTCCCATGTAGTAGCTCAAAACAGCAGAAATGATAACCAGTAGGGTAAGACGTAACTTGAATAGCATAGCTACATCACGAACAAATGATGATTTAATCGGGGTTGGTGTAGCTGTTGATTCTGCTTGCACAGGAATGAAATTGCGGCGCGAAGATAGTGTGACGATACTACCACAAAATCATTCCTTACTAGATGTTGGCAAGTGTTGTTACTTTTAGCCGCGCGATGAGGATTTCCTTTCCATCTATCTTGCTGTTCATGGTTGCGCTGACAAGCAACTCGAGTCTATTTGCGCAGGAACCTGCTTTAGGTTTTGCGAATTATAGATATAGTGCATCACTTTTTCCAATACAGCCGGCCACTAGTTGGAGCGATTCGGTCTCTATACAAAAGCGTCTTGAATTTCAGCCGCTTGCCAATTTAAACGCTGGTTATGGCGACCGTCTGATTTCTGTTTCATGGTTGGGAGCTCAGTTGCAATGGAACCCCGCTAAGCGCTGGTCGCTTCGAGCAGGATATGCTTTGACCGGGGGTTTGATGCCTTCCTACCTGGAACGACGTGCTGTAAATGAAGGGTACCTTTCGGGTTGGGGATATGCGGTTTCTGATACGTTGAACCACCTCTATCACGCTCATTACTCGTTTGGTCAATTGAAATACAGCGCCGGAAAGCATGTGGATTTCGAGGTGGGCAAGGCCAAGCATTTCTGGGGCGATGGGTACCGTTCCATGATCCTCAGCGACCATGCATCGCCTGCTCCTTATTTCAAAGTCACAACTACACTTGGCAAGTTTCGGTATGTGAATTTGTGGATGCAGTTACGCGACATTTCTTCGGGACAAACTTTATCGAACGCGAGAGTGAAATACAGCGCACTGCATGCGCTGAGTTATCAAATCACACCAAAATTGAATGCAACGCTTTATGAATGGGTGGTGTGGCAAAATCGTGATACGCTTAGCGAGCGTGGTTTGGATTTATATTACCTGAATCCGCTTATTTTCTACAGGCCGGTGGAGTACAGTTTGGGCTCTCCTGACAATGTTATGCTGGCAGCTTCGCTTCGATTGAGCGTGAGCCGTTCACTGCAACTATACGGTCAATTTGTACTCGATGAATTTAACTTGAAATTGTATAAGCGCAGTAATAACTGGTGGGGCAATAAAATCGCTGGGCAGTTTGGATTGCGCTGGAATACACCCGGCAAGGGGCTGGAAGTTTTGGCAGAGGTAAATGTTGCGCGTCCGTTCATATACTCGCATGGAAGCTCTATACAAGCTTGGACACACATCAACCAATCGATGGCCCATCCGCTGGGTTCCAATTTCGTTGAGGCGTGCCTGAGAGTGCGTTATGTAAAGAAGTTGTGGAATGTAACGGAACAATTGAATGCGGCGGGCTTTGGGCGCGACTATGACGCTGATGACGACGGCATAATCGATAATTTTGGAGGTAACATCACACGATCGTATGCCAACCCATACGGCGGAAGTTTCGGTCACGAAATGTTGCAAGGTGAATTGCATCGGACCGTTTTTCATGGCTTCACGCTAAGTAGAGCATTGTCTGAAACTTCGCGCTGGGAAGTATACGCGCGCCACAATTTGCGGGCAGAAAAAGTGGGTCCACAGGTTACTACCGAAAACTGGTTGATGGTCGGTATTCAAACCCGAGGCATGCTACAACCGGTGCAGGATTACTAGAATGCGCTTGATTTGAATTACCCGAGCTTTCGTGGCCTTGTTCAATCCTGGAATTCTAATCCTCGGCATGTTCCAGCCGGTGCAGCATTATTAACGTCGAGTGCATGAAGGTCATTCATGCTATTGGCCTGAATCTCGGCTGCTGCTATCTTATCCACGCTTCATTATGAAAATGTTGCGAAAACAGACGGTTGTTGTTCCTACGGATGAGGTATTTTGCCATCAATGATTCCCGCCGATATTGATTTAGAAGAAGAGAAGAGAGAAATCCTGCGCCGCTACCGTGCACTGCTTCGTGTATGTCACCGTTCCAAGTCGCGCGCTGATCGCATGCGTATTCGCAAGGCTTTTGAGTTGAGCGCAGAGGCGCACAAGGACATGCGTCGCAAGAGTGGTGAGCCTTACATCTATCACCCTATTGCAGTGGCGAAAATTGCAGCCGAAGAAATTGGTCTCGATACGACGAGTATTGTTTGTGCACTGTTGCATGACACGGTGGAAGACACAGAGATAACACTCGACGATATTCAAAATCTGTTTGGCAAGCGAGAACGCACGATTATCGATGGTCTCACGAAAATTTCGGGTGTCAGCAACTACGATAATGCAAGCGATCAGGCGGAAAATTTCCGTAAGATGTTACTCACACTGAGCGACGATGTGCGTGTGATATTGGTGAAACTTGCCGACCGCCTCCACAACATGCGCACGCTCGACCACATGAAGCGCGAGAAGCAGTTGAAGATTGCCAGCGAAACGTTGTTCATGTATGCACCGCTTGCACACCGCCTTGGCTTATACAACATCAAGACTGAGCTGGAGGACCTTGCGCTCAAATACAAGGACCCGGAAACCTACGAAGAGATTGTAAGCAAGCTTCAGAAAACACAGGCGGTGCGCACAAGGTTTATCAATGCGTTCACATTGCCTATTCGTCGTTCGTTGGATAAGGCTGGATTGAGTTATGAAATAAAAAGTCGCACGAAGAGCATTTATTCTATCTGGAATAAGATTGTAAAGAAGGGTGTTCCTTTTGAGGAAATCTATGATGTGTTCGCGATTCGCATTATTCTCGATACGCAGTCGGAGACAGAGAAGAGCGATTGCTGGCGCGTATATTCAATCGTAACGGATTTTTACCAGCCAAGTCCGGAGCGATTGCGCGACTGGATTAGCATTCCTAAAAGTAGCGGCTACGAATCGTTGCATACCACCGTAATGTCGCCCACCGGAAAGTGGGTGGAGGTTCAAATACGATCTGTGCGTATGGATGAAATTGCCGAGAAAGGATTTGCTGCTCACTGGAAGTATAAAGATGCGGCCGAGAGTCCCGAGAGCAAGCTCGATCGATGGCTAAGTCAGGTGCGCGATGTGCTCGAGAATCCGGAGGACAATGCCATCGACTTCATCGATAATTTTAAGTTGTCATTATTCTCGGAAGAGATTTATGTGTTCACGCCGAATGGTGATTTGAAGACGCTGCCTGTAGGAGCTACCGCTCTCGACTTTGCTTTTCATATTCACTCACAAATTGGTTCGCAATGCATTGGTGCGAAGGTTAATTACAAACTCGTGCCATTGAGTCATAAACTGCGCAGTGGCGACCAGGTAGAAATTCTTACTTCCAAGAAACAGCATCCCAAGGAAGATTGGCTTAACATCGTGGTAACCGCTAGTGCTCGCCACAAAATACGGGATGCCCTGCGCGAAGAGAAGAAACTCATAGCGGATGAAGGAAAGGAGATGCTCAAGCGGAAATTTAATTCGCTCAAAATTGATTTTCTCAGCAAGAACATTGATGAGTTTGTCAAGCACTTCGAGACGATTAACGCTACCAATCTATATGTGCGCATTGCAAAGGGCTCTATCGATTTGACACGTTTGAAAGGGTATTTGATCGACGGGGCACGCATTCGATTTGAGAAAGAAGAATTGCCGGATAAGAAAACCCCTGCGCAGGAAAACACCGCCGAACGCAAGGTTATAACTACACAAGGAAAAGGAGAAGCCTTGCTCATTGGCGATGAGCAGCAAAAGGTCGACTACAACCTGGCTACTTGCTGCAATCCTATACCTGGAGATGAGGTGTTTGGTTTCATCACAGTTAATGAAGGAATCAAAATTCACCGCACGAATTGTCCGAATGCGCAAGAGCTCCTCAGCAAGTATGCCTATCGCGTTATGAAGGCAAGGTGGCGCAATGCGGAAACCGTGCAGTTTGAAGTAGGTCTGAAGTTTTCAGGAATCGATGATGTCGGTATCGTACAAAACATCACGAACATCATTTCAACCGATATGAACGTGAATATGCGGGCTATTTCCTTTGAGGCTAATCACGGGATCTTTCAGGGAAAAGTGATTGTGCTTGTGCACGATACCAAGCACCTTAGTGCGCTTACCGAGAAGCTAAAGGCTATTGATGGCGTGCTGACGGTGGATAGGATAGAGAGTGAGTTCGAGTAGACTGCCATGGGGACCGCCTTGGTCCTCTGATAGTCGGGTGGGTCCTTGCAGTAACTGCGGTGCGTCCTTACTTTTGCCGCCTCATGACACAACGTATCCAAGAAAGTGTAAAGGATATTTTCACCCGTTATCTGGAGGTGCATAAGCATCGTAAGACGCCGGAGCGTTTTGCAATTCTCGCAGAGATTTATGAGGTAAGCGGGCATTTTGATGTGGAGATGCTTTATTCCCGAATGAAGAACAAGAAGTATCGAGTATCGCGGGCGACCTTATACAATACCATCGAACTTTTAATCGATTGCAATTTGGTACGCAAGCATCAGTTCGGCCAAAACTCTGCCCATTACGAACGGGCATTTCAAAACCAGCAGCACGATCATATCATTCTTACTGACAGCAATGAAGTGCTTGAGTTCTGCGATCCTCGCATTCAAAGTATAAAATCGACGCTGGAGGAGATATTCGGAATAGAAATTCATCATCATTCGCTGAATTTCTATGGCCGCAGAAAGGGATAGTCATTTTCGCCCTACTTTCGCGTGTCTTTTTTTTTAAGCCGTGAATAACAAAGTAGATATACTTCTCGGGCTCCAGTGGGGCGACGAGGGAAAAGGAAAATTGGTGGATGTTCTCACACCAAGATATGACATCATCGCCCGTTTTCAGGGGGGGCCAAACGCCGGCCACACGTTGGAGTTTGAAGGCACCAAGCACGTCTTGCACACCATTCCATCGGGAATTTTTCATAGCCATGTAACCAACCTGGTTGGTAATGGAGTGGTGATTGACCCGGTTGTTTTTGCTAGAGAGATTGATGCTTTGGTTGCAAAGCAAGTTCCTGTGCGTGATCGCTTGCTCATTTCGCGCAAAGCCCATGTTATCGTTCCCACGCATCGCTTACTGGACAGAGCAAGCGAGGCATCCAAAGGCGAGGGTAAAATAGGCTCAACGCTTAAGGGTATTGGTCCTAGCTATATGGATAAGACCGGGCGCAATGGTTTGCGCGTGGGTGATTTGCTGAGTGCTGATTTTAACCAGCGTTATGAAGCTCTGAAACAGAAGCATCTTCATTTGTTGAAGGGTTTTGAGGAACATTACACGGCCGATGCATTGGAGCTGCAAACCATGGAAGAGGAATTCATTCGCGGAGTTCAGGTAATTCGTGAGCTTACGATTGTAGATAGCGAACATTTTATCAATAAGGCGCTGAAAGAAGGCAAACACATCCTGGCAGAAGGAGCTCAAGGTTCTATGCTCGATATCGATTTTGGAACGTATCCATTTGTGACCTCATCTAACACAGTTGCTGCAGGCGCTTGCACAGGTTTGGGTATTGCGCCCAATCGCATTGGTGAAGTGATCGGAATTTTCAAAGCTTATACAACGCGTGTAGGAGGAGGTCCCTTCCCAACCGAGTTGAATGACGAAACGGGCGAAGCCATGCGAAAAGTCGGAAATGAATACGGCTCAACAACGGGTAGGGCTCGTCGCTGCGGCTGGGTCGATTTGCCCGCGATGCGCTATGCCTGCATGATCAACGGTGTTACGCAGTTAATTATGATGAAGGCCGACGTGCTGAGTCAGTTCGATACGATTCGCGTTTGCACTCATTATAAAACTGCAGCCGGTAACACGGAAGATTTGCCATTCGATATTTCACCTTCGCTCATCGAGCCGGTGTATAAAGACCTCAAGGGTTGGGGAGCTGATTTAACGGCTATGCGCGAGGAGTCAAGTCTGCCGTCAGAACTATCAGATTACATCACATACCTCGAAGAACAGCTGGAAACCCCAATCACTGTTGTAAGCGTGGGTCCGGACCGCACTCAAACCATTGAGCGAAAGCCGGCAATAGTGTAAGTTGATTTTCGTTGAAGTCGGGTTAAAAAACGTTTTTCTCATGCAACACTGGTGTTACACATTTCTGGTTGTTCTCTTGTTGCAGACGTCGATGCTGTGCGCGCAGGGAAATAGCCGGCGTGTTAAGCTGGTGCATACCGATGAGTTGCGATACGATAAATCACTGGTTGATGCTCAACGCTTGCTTGGGAATGTTCACCTTGAACTGGAAGGTACATCCTTTTTCTGCGATAGTGCTTACCTCTTCGCGAACGATGACTTTGATGCATTCAGTCGTATTCGAATTGTTGAGGTTTCCGGTAGCACAGTAAATTCTGACTTTCTTCATTTCGATAAAGCACTTAATACCGCTGTGCTCACAGGCAATGTTGTGCTGCGCGATCGTGACGTGACACTTACATGCAGTGGTTTGACATACCTGGTGAAAGAAGAGATTGCGCGTTATGTGACAGGTGGGCGAATTGTGTCTTCTGCCAACAAGAATACACTGACGAGTCGCAACGGCACCTACAATGGTAAGACTGAGGTGTTCAACTTTAAGCGTGATGTGGTGCTTAAAAATCCATCGTACACAGTGCGAACCGATACCATGCAATATAGGAGTGTGAGTGAGATTACTACGTTTCTCGGACCAACGGAAATTGAGGGCGACAGTGTTTCCATTTATTGCGAAAATGGGTACTATGATTCACGCAAGGATGAATCGCGCTTCGGAAAGAAGGCATGGGTGCGCGATCGCACTACTGTTTTGCACGGCGATAGCCTTTACTACAATGGTAAGCTCGGATTTGGTGAAGTATTTCGCAATGTTCAAATCAGAGACACGACACAAACGTTTGAGATTTGGGGCGACTATGGTAAGCATATCGAAAGTAATGAGCTGAGCTTCGTAACTGGGCATGCCTTGCTACTGGAAGTGATGGATGGTGACACCCTATTCATGCATGCTGATACTCTGAAGTCATTGCCTGATACACTTCAGAATCAGAAGGTGTATGCGTATCATGGTGTTCGGATATACAAGAGAGATTTACAAGGTGTCTGTGATTCGGTGGTGTACCTGCAAGCAGATAGCTTGCTTTGGATGTATCGAAATCCAATTGTGTGGAGTGCACAGAATCAAGTGACAGGCGATACGCTCAAATTGGGCTTGAGCAATCAGGCGCTTGACAAGGCGTGGGTAATGGGCAATGCATTCATTGTTTCCGATGCGGAGGCAAACGATAGCGTTCAAGGCCCTGAAATTCGATTTAATCAGATTAAAGGAAAATCGGCGACAGCGTCATTTGTAAATAGTGAACTTGAATCGGTATGGGTAGATGGAAACGGTGAGTTGGTATATTACCCTACCGATGATAAAGAGGGTAAGCCCAAACCAATGGGAACGAATGAAGGGGAGTGTTCATCCATACTAATTCGGTTCAAGGATGGAGAGCTTTCTTCGTTGCGCATGGATGGACAACCGAAATCGGTGTTTAAATCGAACAGATTCGCCGGCACGGAGCCTTTGTTGCTGCGCGATTTTAAATGGCTTCGCGGCCAAAGGCCGCGAAGCCGTTATGACATCTTTCTGAAGTAATCAAAACTTGTGACTGAAGCCGATGCTGAAAGCTCTACCCGGGCTCATGCGACTGAATGTTTGCGGGGTTGCTTCATAGCTTTGGTAATTGTATTCCCAAGCATCGTTCAGTAGGTTGCTGATTCGGAAATCGATTGAACTTCGTTTTTCTTCTCCAAACTTTTTCGAAACGCTGAAGTTCAAGCTATGAAACGATTCGAAGTAGATGTCGGGAAACAGACCTGCACCTACGATGTAAAGAGTCGGTCCTTTTACATTGTAAAACAAGCCGGCGTCAAAGCCTAGGCTGTCGTTGGTGTAGGTGAAGCCCGCATTAATTACATAGGGCGATTGACCAGCCATTTCACGGGTGTTCTCAACGGTTTGGCCCACTTTCTCGTATTGCTTGCGCGAGTTGAATTCGAGTTCGGTCATTTCGATTTGCGATTGCACCATCGTCACATTCACGTTGAAGAGAAGTTTGCTTAATGCCGGAGAAATGAAGCTCAGATTTTTGCGCGCCTCAAGTTCTACTCCCACCAATTCACCGTCGCCTACGTTTCGCGGTTGGAATTCTGTGCTGGTTTGTTGCTCGGGAATGCGCACCATTTCAATGGGTTTTTCAAATTTCTTGTAGAATGCACTCACAGAAAACATCTGTCCATCTTCGCCAAACGATTCCCAACGAAGATCGAGGTTGTCTATGCGCGTTTCCACGAGGTTGCCGTCCCAGTTACCATAAGTGAAAAGACTTCCGTTGAAAATACGGTTGGTGATTGGGTCGAGAATTTGCGCGTACGAAAGTTCCTTGAAGGAAGGACGTGCAATTGTCTTGGTATACGAACCACGAATGTTCTGGCTTTCGTTGGCCGAATAAATCACATTCAATGAAGGGAAGAAGTCGAGCGCATCGAGTACCTTTTCATTGTCTAGGTTATTGCCGTTGATGGTGTCGCCGCTTGCCCAGCGCTGGTCGCGGCCGGTATGACGCTGCACATAATTTTCTGCACGAACGCCTACAATTGTTCTCCAGCGCTTGTTCAAGCGAAGATCATTGGAAATATAACCTGCTGTGTTGCTAATGTTGCTGCTGTATGCATTGGGGTTAGGGGTGTTATTACCTGACTGATAGTAGATGTTGTTGTTTTCACTCGGGAAAATGTTTTCCGGTTTCAACACTTCGTTGGGCGACGGGTTAGGCCAGTCTTGAGATCCGAAGAATTGAATATCAAAAAACAGAATTTCATAGTTGCGTTGTTTCAACACTTGGGAAGCCCCGAATTTGAGTTTTCCTTCTTGTTCGCCGAATGCATATGTCTTGGTTAGATCGAGTCGGGCGTGCGTGTTGAACTCCTCCAGCGAACGCCAAATTCGTGCAGGATTTCCGCCTGCGCCTGCACTAAAGAGCGTGTCGGATGATTCAAGAGTGAAAGCTGTTCTGCGAATGTCAGGGTCACTATTCGATGAACGTGTGCCTGAAATTCTCCAATCTATATCCCATTTTTTTTCTTGCAATACGTGTGTGCCGGATAGCAGCACATTGGTCAATGCGCGTTGATTGTATTCGAGGTTATCTGAGGCTGCAACATATCCGGATTGTCCAACGGCCTCTCCGTTGTTTTCTATGCGAAATTGTGCGGCTCTGCTTTCACCATTTTGTAAGTGCATCGCGGTAAGACGATACTTGGTGAATTGAGTTTTGTACGCGAGTCCACCTAGCAAACCGATAAGGACGTTGCGCTCTCCCATTTGACCTTGCTGTGTTGTGGCGTAAGTCATTTCGTAATTGGTAGAGTCAATCTTGCGCTGGTATTCGCCATACTCAACATCGTCATAATAACGATATTCGTTTTTATACGATGCAGAAAACAAATAACCCAGCTTGCGTGATGGTGAATTTTCTTTGCCTAAATCTAATTGATTGCCGAAACTTACCGAAGCGCTGTAGTCGGCTAGGCTGGTCGCTTTCTTGGCTCCGAGCTGCGGATTGAAGCTGGTAACGAAATCGCGCACTTCTTGATCTGTTGCGCTTCCAATGGGCGTCGGGATTTCACGTCTGTTCGCGTCTGCCGGTAGCGCTCGTGTTCCATCATCGAAGCCCAGAAAATCTGTTTTTCCTCCGTCATAGGTCAAGAAGTTACTGTTGAAGTGCATGGCAGGATTATAGGACGTCGAAATACCCACGTTAAAGATTTTCTTTTCGGGAAATGATTTCGTTTCAACGTTGAGCAAACCCCCTGTGAAATCAGCGGGTTGATCAGCTGTGAAATTTTTCGCTACCACGATGTTGTCGATTAGGTTCGTTGGAAAAATATCCATCTGTAAACTATTTCGATCAGGATCGAGGCCCGGAATTTCAGTTTGGTTGAGAGTAGTTTTTGTGTAGCGGTCACCAAGCCCGCGCACATAAACGTATTTGCCGTCCTCGACAGAAACACCGGTTACACGCTTGGCCGCTTCAACGGCTGTCGCATCGCCGACTTTTTTGAATTGTGCAGAGGAAATACCGTCCAGTAATGCGTCGGCGTTTTTCTTCATATTCATCAGCGATAGTTCAGAAGTCCGAATGGCTTCAGCAGAAATGACGATCTCTTTTAAGTCGGCGCCTTTCTGGCTCAGAAGCACCTGCTCGAGCACGGTTACATCACCGCTTTTGATAATCACATTCTCTATTATGTTGGGTGCATACGAAACATATGAAACGTTGATTGTATAAGTAGCCGCGGGCAAATCAAGTGAGAAGTTTCCATCGAGGTCTGTAACAGTACCTGTGGTTGTTCCCTCTACGGTCACAAATGCTCCAATCAAAGTTTCACCACTTTCACGATCACTCACCGAACCTCTAAGGGTTCCTTTTTGAGCAATTAATACATGGCTAACAATAAGAAAACACAGGAGAAAGAAATGGCGTGTTGACATGATCTTTATAAAATGACGAACAGACATCCTCTTTCGGGAATGTCTGTTCGATTGAGTTTATGAACTTAATTCGTGAAAAATAGCTTCAGGCTTTAGGAGCTTATAGTCCGCTCATGGCGCCGCTTTGAGCAGTCCATGTCCAGCCCAGTGTGCTAATAGTAGCTTGAGGAGTTGACCCTGTTGCTACACCTGCTGGTATTGCTCCGTTTACGTGATTTTGTAAACTGTCAGCAGGAACATTGAATTGGATGTTTTCGAATGTAACACCTGCAGCAGTCACGTTGTTTATATCCTGTGTGCCTTCGATGTCTGTGAAGAACAAGTTGCTCAGCGCTACAATCGAATTGTTATCTACGTTGATAAGGTCAACACATACACGACCATCGAATGATGCTTTGATGCTACCGTTGCTGATGGTGTGTCCGCCTGTGGCAGAACCTTCTGGGCCATCGAGTTCGAAGCTGTGACCGATTGCACCGATAACAACCACGTTGCTAAGTGATCCGCTCCATGCCTGGTCTGTATCGATACCGTCATCACCGCAATTGAATACAACTGCGTTTGATACGTTTACAGAACCACCGAACCATTCGATACCGTCGTCCTGATTACCTACTACCTCAACGTTTTCGATAGTTGTACCGTTACCAACGCCACCGAGTGTAAGACCATTGATTTCATTGCCTGCTCCGATGTTGGCTCCACCATGGCGAATAGAGATGTAGCGAATAGTACCTGAGTTGTCGGCAGCATCATTTCCACCGTACAAACCGTTAGGATCTGAAGTTGGAATACCTTCAATTTGAACTTCGCTTACATCACCAACGTCGTTAGAAGCGGAGATGGGCGCCTTACCCAAAATGATAACACCACCCCAAAGACCATTAACTGAAGACTCGAGGTTTGGGCTTGCGAAGTTGCCTGCTGCCATGTCGGCGTAGTCAATTTCGTCAGCTACTGAAGTGAAGATAATCGGTGAAGTTGCGGTGCCATTGGCATTCAGTTTGCCGCCGCGTGCAATCAAAAGGGCTGTTGCGTTTGCACCAGTACCTGCTTCCCCTTTTACGATAGTACCGGGTTCAATGGTAAGGGTCGCACCCGCAGTTACGGTAATGCGTCCTGCCAACTGGTATACAGTACCTGCTGCCCAGGTAGTGTTGGCTGTGATGTTAGAGGTTACTACGACTGTACCCGGAGTTTCAACCGGTGGAGTAACAGTGTCGTCATTGTCATCGTCTTTTTTGCAAGACGTCAAAACCACGGTAGCTCCAAAGAACCACATGGCGATAAACTTGAGGTGTTTCATTTTTTAATTGGTGTTTGATTTGCGCTGCAAAGCAATTTTCACCAAGGGCCTGCAGTGTTACATCTGTTTTAAGAAAATGAACTGCAGTGTTAAGGATGCATCACCTTAAGTTAAGAGTGTTAACTTGGAAAAATGTAATTATTTGTTTTTGAGACGATTGTCGATTTCAATTCGAAGTTGTTCGAGTTCTTTTTTGGAGAATTCGTCCCCCGCATCTTTTCCTCCAAAGACAGAGAAGCTGAGATACTTTTTCGGGTTTACCCGCATATCGTTGAGCAGCAAGTCAAGACTATGTGAGGCCTGCACTACTTCATTATGCAGCGAGTCAGATTGTATTAGTTTACCTAAGCTACCTTGACCGTTGTTGATTTGCTGTGTGATTTTGTTCACCCCTTGTAATGCCTGATCAACCTTGCGAAGTGTTGCGGAGAGGTTTAGCTGAGCGAGTGAGTCTGAAATAAGAGATACATTTTGAATAGCGTTGGAAAGCTCTTCGTTATTGTCACGAAGGTTCATTGAGATAGAGTTGACGTTATCGAAAATTGAGCTGAGTTTTCCTTTGTTATTGGCAAGTATTCCGTTCAATTCAGAAGAGGTCTGTTCCAGATTGGAAATGGTGTTTTTGAGATTTTCGAATACATCTGTCAAATCCTGCGTTTGTTCCTTATTCAGAACACGGCGAATGTTACTGATAAGTGTGTCGACACTGGCGAATAGTTGAGTCGATTTTTGTTTGAGGGGTTCAATCTCTTGCTTCACGCTTTCGGCTAATCCGAGAGAGATACTTGTTTGAAGTGTGTCATGGTCTAGCGCTAATTCATTGCTTTGACCGAGCAATACTTGAATTGCCTTGCCGCCGAATAAATCCGCATCATAGATTTCCAGTTTGGTGTCTTTTGGAATATTGAGATTTGCATCGCGCAGAAGCACTTCCACCAATATTCGGCCACTGCCGTCGTCGTGCAGGCGTACTGATTTTACAATTCCGATTTTGTAACCGTTTAGAATGACAGGGTTCGAAGTTTGAAGTCCCGCGGCATTGTCATACACTCCATAAAATTTCTGTTGCTTCTGAAAGAGGTTAACTCCTTTTAGGTAGCTCAGACCGAAGTAAAGTAATACGATGGAAACAACCACCAGCACACCTATGAGAAACTCGCGTCTGATCTTCATTTCTTTTGAGTTAGGGTAACGGCTTTTGCCAGGTCAATGCGCTGATTGTCTTCAAACGCTACAATAAAAGCATCTTTAAAACCGAATTCAATGACTTTGTCGCGAATCACTTTCGCCTCGGCATAACTGTCGGTTGTTCCAGAAAGGTACTTGTAAATTCCATTGTGGACATATTCTTCTACGTTCTTGATGCCTTTGAATTCGGCTGCGTCGGGTTTGAGCGATTTGGCCGAAGTTAGAATTTGTATCTGAAACTTGACCCCTTTGGAGATGTTTTTACTAGGCACATCCGAAGGTTTGTTGATGACCAATCCTGTTGTATTTGTTTCTGCTTTTGAAGTGGCAGGTTTGTTTTCTGCTTTGGGCAATTCATTCGTAGGCTTTGTCTCCGTTTTAACTTCGGTCTTCACTTCAGCTTTTACCTCGGTATTTGCAGGTGTTTCAGCTGGTTTTGGTTTGTTTTCTGTCGCAGTATTTTGTGTTTTTGCACCAACGGAAGCGGTGTTGTTTTCACTTGTTTTAGTATCTTTTTTCTCCGGTTTAATTTCCGGAACCTTCACTGGAGTATCTACAGGTGGCTTTGCTGAGGGTGATTCCTTTTCTTTGAAATCGCGGAACGCTCTGTAGATTGCTGAAGCCATGTAAGTTTTTCCTTCGTCGCTGTGCAGAAAATCTTCTTCATCAGCATTGGTTAGAAAGCCCAACTCGACCAAAATGCTGGGCATGTTGGTGAAGCTGATGACATAATATCCGGCTTGTTTCACTCCACGATCTTTTCTGCCTACTCGTGTTCGGAATTGATCCTGAACATTTTTCGCGAGATTGATACTCTTATCTAAAAATGCATTTTCACGCATACTGAGAATGATATAAGTATCGGGACTTTTGGGGTCAAAGCCTTTGTAGTTTTTCTCGTGATCTTTTTCCAGGTAAATGGACGCGTTTTCTCGCATCGCTGTTTTTAAACTTTCTTCTGACTTGTGCAAGCCCATTACAAATGTTTCAGCTCCTGAAGCAGCTTTGTTATCGTTCGCGTTGCAGTGGATGGAAATGAATAGATCTGCGAGGGATTCGTTTGCGATTTGCACACGTCGAGCCAAGGTAGGGAACACGTCTGTTTTGCGCGTGTATACAATTTTTACGTCGGGGTAATGAATGCGAATGTATTCGCCAACTATCAGGGCAACGTCGAGCGAAACGTCCTTTTCGGTTTTAAGAAGTCGCCCTGTACCGAGATTTCCGGGATCTGTTCCGCCATGCCCCGGGTCAATAACCACGGTAAAAGTCTTTTCAGCGACTGTCGACGGCAACGTGTACGACATTAAAATGACACCCAACACAAGAAAGAGCGCGGCAACACGTTTACGCCGCGTTGTGCGCATAGTCCGTTGGCATAGGTTACTGCGTTTGTTATTCATAGCTTTGAGCCGAATTAATCACAATCTACAAAATTATTTTTGTCTGTTGGCAGCCCACTTTCGGATTTATAGTCTTTTCACCCTGCTCTTGTTGATAATAGGGCCGATTGTTAGCGCCGCAGCTGCGGGTAATAATCCGTACCTTTTTTTGCCATTATTTTCTCAAGCCGCAGTCGATAGTGTAATCCCGGAGGATGATTTGGGGTTGGATTTTCCCGTAGAATATACATCGGAGGACTCGACCGTCGTAGATGTGTTAAATGAGCGCATTTTACTCTATGGCAAGGCGCGTGTGGTCTATGGAGAAATGGAGGTGGCGGGCGATTTTATCATTTTCTCGCTTACCGACTTTACGGCGCGAGCGGCCGGAAAGCGAGATAGTTTGGGACAAATTGTAGAGAGGGCCATTTTTAAAGACGGCGACACAGCTTTTCAGGAAGACTCATTGGCTTACAATTTTAAGGCACAGCGTGGGATAAGCTATGGTGTTCGAACTGAGCAGGGCGAAGCTCATTTGCTGTCGGCTGTTTCGAAGAAAGCCTCGAACAATTGGATTTCAGTGGGGAAGGGCAAGTTAACTACCTGCAGCGCTGAAAATCCCCATTACCATTTTCAATTGAGTAAGGCCATGGTGATACCCAATGAAAAAGTGGTTTCCGGGCCGTTGTATCTCAAGTTTCGTAAGGTGCCGACACCTCTGGCGCTGCCATTTGGTTTTTTTCCGAATAAGCAGGAGGCTGCACAGGGAATCTTACTGCCGGGCTATGGAAACGCCAATGAGAAAGGGTTCTTTATTCAAAACCTCGGCTATTACATTCCGGTGAATGACCACCTCGATACCAAATTTCTATTCGATGTATATACGCGCGGCAGTTGGGCAATTCGTAACGTCACGGGCTACAAGAAACTCTATCGCTACTCCGGTAATTTTAATGTTTCCAGAGTGGTGAACGTGAGTGGAATCCGAGAATTATCGGATTACGGCAAATCTACCAACTTCAATATTCAATGGACACACAATCAGGATCCCAGAGCCCGGCCCAATACAACCTTTTCGGCAAGCGTAAATATGGGGTCGCTCAATAATTTTAGAAATAACCTGAATACCTCACAAACCGACTTTTTGAGTAGCACGTTCAGTTCTCGTATACAATGGACGAAACGTTGGCCTGATTCACCGTTCAACATGGGTTTGACCGCGGGCCATACACAAAATACACAATCACGCAATGTCCAAGTTACCTTGCCCACGGCCAATATCAACATGTCTCGAATCACTCTCGGGCGTTTTGCGAAAAACAACTTGCGGTTAAAAAGAACGCTTGATAATATTGGTGTAACGGCGTCGGGCGATTTTTCCAACTCAATAAGTGAAAATGCATCCATGTATGCCATCTCGAAATTGG
>Ga0315908_10000303_pt1 | contig 39490 bp, 32 predicted proteins | sample LakEriMetagenome_12_FD_203520 | JGI IMG/M metagenome (GOLD analysis project Ga0315908, IMG submission 203520) | Freshwater fungal communities from buoy surface, Lake Erie, Ohio, United States - Buoy 4 MA124 | ecosystem: Environmental > Aquatic > Freshwater > Lake > Lake biofilm | place: USA...
TAAAGGAACAATTGAAGCTGACCCAGCTCCAAAAGGATAATTATAATTCACTTTGTTACAAAAGCTTCCTATTTTAGGGAGCTTTTTTTATACCAATCACTTGCTTATGCGCAAATTAGAGAACAACGAATTGCCTCGTAAATCGGTGGCCGATTTCAAAACAGCGGACAAGACGCCTGTCATTTTAATTTTGGATGATGTGCGTAGTTTGCACAACATTGGCTCGGTGTTTCGCACCGCCGATGCTTTCTTGATCGAGAAAATTTACCTCTGTGGCATTACGGCCACTCCCCCCAACAAAGAAATTCACAAAACAGCTCTGGGCGCTACCGATACTGTAGCTTGGGAATATGTGGCCAATGTACTTGACGTAATTCAAAAGTTGCAAGCCCAAGCCGTGGAAGTTTATGCCGTAGAACAAGTAGAAGGCGCCGTGTTTTTGCAAGATTTCGCTGTAAAGGAACAGCAAAAATATGCCCTGGTTTTTGGCAATGAAGTATTTGGCGTAAACCAAACAGCAGTTTCCCTCTGTGACGGTTGTATCGAAATTCCGCAATTGGGCACCAAACATTCTTTGAATATCTCGGTGAGTACGGGGATTGTAATTTGGGATTTGTTTGTCAAATTGCGTTACGCAGGCCTTTAGGCATTGGGCGCTAACTTCTCCTGAATTTTCGAAAGAATATACACGTAATCCTCTTGGTTTTGCACAAAATCTCGGTCCGACATATCAATGACTAACACGTTGAGGTCGGTTTGTGATTTGATGTAATCCAAATAACCCAGATTAATTTTCTCTAAGTATTCGGGTGCAATTTCTTGCTCGTATTCGCGACCTCTTTTTTTGATGTTGGCCAACAAACGCTCGGTATTTTGATACAAATAAATATACAAATCGGGCTTGGGCATTTCTTTGTAAATGATCTCAAACAATTTTCGGTACAGGCGATACTCGTCGTCGGTGAGGGTTACCTTGGCAAAAATTAGTGACTTAAAGATATGGTAATCGGCCACAATAAAATCTTTAAACAAATCAAATTGGGCCAAATCATCGGAAATTTGTTGGTACCGATCGGCCAAAAATGACATCTCGAGCGGAAAAGCATACCGGTTTTGGTCTTCGTAAAATTTGGGTAAAAACGGATTATCGGCAAAGCGCTCCAGTACCGTTTTGGCATTAAAATCATCGGCAATTTTGAGTGCCAAGGTGGTTTTTCCGGCGCCAATATTCCCTTCAATGGCTATGTAATTGTATTGCTCTAATGGAATCGATTTTAGTGGAGCAATCAATTTTTGCACCAACACACAATTGCTTTTGTCTTCAGAAGCTTTGAGTAAATCGGGTAAGTGTTTTTGCAAAATCGGGTGACGCCAATCCAATTGCAGATCGCGCATAGGCAACAACACAAATAGTCGATCTTGCATGAGCGGATGAGGTACCTGCAAGGTTGTGGTGCTGATGATTTCTTCGTTAAAGGCAATCACATCAATGTCAATGATGCGCGCCTCGTATCCGGGTTTGGTGTGCGCGCGGCCCATTTCTATTTCGATGGCTTGGCAGGCTTCAAGCAACTGTTTGGCTTCTTTTTGGGTGTGCATCACCAAGGCACAATTGTAAAAGGGCGTACTGTCAAATCCCCATGACGGAGTCTCGTACAATCCCGAAACTTTTACTACGGTACCGGCCTTTTCGTGTAGCATAGTGATGGCCGTTTCTACGTTTTGTAGCCGATTGCCCAAGTTGGTTCCGAGTGATAATACAACCGTGTTTTGTGTGCTCATATTAACCACAAATTAACTAAAAGAAATTTAGAATAGAAGTATATTTGTGCCCGGTGTTGATAAATTTATTTTGCGATAATTGTCTTGTTTAATCCCTTATAATTAAGTTGTTTATGAAGTTTTTAAGTCAGGTGGCGGCTACGCTAGTGGGTCTTTTTATGTTTACGGTCTTGGCCTTTTTTGGTCTATTGGTAATAGGGGCTGTTTTTGGCAGCAGTTCAAATGCAACCGAGGTAAAACCCAATTCGGTGATTGAATTGGATTTGTCTTTGGTAACCGTGGATTATGCCGGAAAATTTGATTACGAAGATTTTGATTACTACGAAGCCAACCACGATGGATTAGCCGATGTATTGGCCGCCATACAAGCTGCAAAAACAGACAGCAACATCAAAGGAATTTCAATCTTAAATGACAATTCCAATTTGGGAATGGCCCAATACAAAGCCCTGCGTGATGCCTTACACGATTTTGCCCGCTCGGGTAAATTTGTGATGGCCTATGCCAATACCTTGACTCAAAAAGAATATTATTTGAACTCAGCGGCGCAACAGCTGTATTTAAATCCCTTGGGCGAATTAGAATTCAAAGGCCTTTCAACCGAGTTATTGTTCTTTAAAGATTTTCAAGATCAGTACGGCATCAAAATGGATGTGATTCGCCACGGCAAGTACAAGAGCGCCGTCGAGCCCTTTTTAGAAAACAAAATGAGTGCGGCCAATCGTTTGCAAACGGAATCCTTGTTGCATTCGGTGTGGAATTCAATGGTACAAGACATTGCCCAAAGTCGTAAATTATCGGTTGCCCAACTCAATAGCATAGCTGATCAAATGCAAGCCCAAACACCCGAAAGCGCAAAAACCTTGGGACTGGTTGATCAGGTGGCCTACGAAGACCAATACCATGCGGCCATCAAGAAAAAATTAGGACTTGCTTCCACCGATACGTATGAAGCGATCTCCGTGTTGGATTATGCCGAAACGAATGCCACAACGGTTTCAGATTTCACCGCCAAATCCAAGATTGCCATTGTGTACGCGCAGGGTGATATTGGCCGAGGCGAAGGCGATGTAACTACCGTAGGCGAGGGGTCTATGCGCCGTGCTTTACAAGAAGCCCGTGACGATGAGGCCGTAAAAGCCATCGTGTTGCGCGTCGATTCACCAGGTGGTGATGCGTTGACTTCCGAACTCATTTGGCGCGAAATTGAATTGACTAAAAAAGTAAAACCTGTAATCGTGTCTATGGGTAATTATGCTGCATCGGGCGGCTATTATATTGCTTGCAATGCCGATCGCATTTTTGCCGAAAATACGACTATCACAGGTTCCATTGGTGTGTTTGGTTTGTTGCCCAATTTTAGTAAACTCACCAACAAAATGGGTATCCATGCCGAGCAGGTGGCTACTCACCAAAATGCGGCCGAATACAGTGTATTTCAACCCTTAACGCCAGCCTATGCGGCCTATGCCCAAAAAGGAGTTGAGCGTGTGTACACTACCTTTTTATCAAGAGTAGCTGCGGGGCGAAAAATGACGGTTGACCAAGTTGATTCGTTGGCGCAAGGGCGTGTTTGGTCGGGTGCCGATGCCAAAAAAATAGGACTTGTTGATGAAATTGGCGGATTACATGCCGCAGTAGCCTATGCAGCCAAAAAAACCAAAACCACTGCCTATGCCACCCAAAATTTCCCGGAATACAAACGCGATTTTAGTGCGTTTTTGGGGCAGTTGGGCCTACCGTTTTTTACTAGTAAAGAAGCCTTATTACAAGAACAAGTGGGCGTCGAAAATTACAAACTCATTCAACAACTGCGCAAAGTGCAAGCGCGCAAAGGCATTCAAGCCGCCTTGCCATTTGACATTCAATTTCATTAACAGACAACGATACTATGACAGTTCAACATAAAAAAATACTCAAAATCAGTGCCGGAGTAGTGGGCGGATTGCTTGTGCTCTTGCTGGTATTGCCTTTTTTGTTCAAAGATCAAATTCAGGCCCGTGTTACCCAGGCGATGAATGAAAACCTCAATGCCACCGTTTCGTTTCAGGACGTTTCGTTGAGTTTGTTGCGGAATTTCCCCAACGCAACCGTTACCATTTCGGATTTAAAAATAGTAAACAAGGCTCCTTTTGTGGGAGATACGTTGTTGGCGGTAAAACAACTGGGGCTCAAAATGTCTATTACCGAATTGTTTAAAGGCAAAGAAAGCCCTTTGGCCATTCAATCTATTTTTGCCGATTCCAGTAAATTGAATTTGATTGTCAACAAAGAGGGCGTTGGCAATTATGATATCGCAATAAAAAAACCGGCAGGCGAACCCGAAAAACCCAGTTCCCTTTCGTTTAAAATTAAAAACTATCGACTGGACAATAGCCGGATTTCGTTTTGGGATCAAGCATCGGGCAATAAAATTATCCTCGACAAATTAAACCACTCGGGCTCCGGTGATTTTGGCACGTCCAAGTTGGATTTAAGTACCCAGTCGGCGACGCAAGTTTCGGTGTTTATGGGCAAAACCAATTTCATGAACAAGGTGGAATTTAAATGGGAGGCTGTATTGGGCATTGATTTAGCTAACAGCACCTACACCTTCAAACAAAATAAGGCCTTTATCAACCAGTTGCCACTGATATTTGACGGTTCTATTGCGTTAAAACCAGAAGGTCAACACTACGACATCACATTCCAAACGCCCACCTCGAGTTTCCAAAATTTCTTGGGATTGATTCCGGCCGCTTATGCCCAATCGCTAGAAGGAGTTTCTACTACTGGTGATTTTAGCGTGAAAGGATTTGCCAAAGGGCTGTTATCGGATACTACTGTTCCGGCTTTTTCGGTAGCGATGGCTTCTAAAAACGCTTCGTTTCAGTATCCCAAGTTACCCAAAAAAGTAAAAGATATTTTTATCGATGCGCAGGTGACCAACACCACCGGAATAGCCAAAGATACCTATGTGCAAGTGAATGCTTTTGGGTTTCAGATTGACCAAGACGTATTTAAAGCTACGGCGCATGTAACCAATCTAACCGATAATCCAGCGGTAACAGCACAGATAAACGGCACGCTCAATTTGTCCAATTTTGCGCAAGCCTATCCCGTCAAAACGTCGATGCCGTTGTCGGGTATGTTGCAAGTGGCGCTGTCTACTGCCTTTGATAAAAAAGCAGTGGATACCAACAGTTACGAAAAAATGAAAAATTCGGGCTCGGTGATCCTTACCGGATTTAACTATGCCGATGCTACCAAAAAAGTGACGCACATCCACAAAGCCCAGGTGCAATTTACCAACACCGCTATCCAACTGAAAGAGCTAAACCTTACTTCAGGTAAATCAGATGTACAAGTTCAAGGAGTATTGACTAATTTTTATGGCTATCTCCTCAAAAACGATGTGCTCAAAGGTAATTTTCAGTTGCAATCACAGCAGTTGTATGTGGCCGATTTCATGACTACCGAAACTGCATCCCCCGAATCAACCAAACCAACGGCTTTGAAAATTCCAGCGACCTTGGCTTGCGCTGTTACGGCTAAGGTTGGTAAGGTGTATTACGACAATTTGATTTTAGAAAATGTATCGGGGAAAGCGTCTATTCAAAACCAAGCAGTAGGATTAGAGCAGATTAGAGCACAGTTGTTTCAAGGTGTAATTACCGCCGATGGTTCGGTTTCTACACAAGCCAAAGTGCCTGAATTCGCCATGAAATTAGGCATGCAAAACATGAGTATTTCGCAGGTGTTTACCCAGTTGACCATGCTGCAAAAAATGGCACCCATTGCCAAAGTGGTTTCGGGCCAATTTAGCAGCAACATACAAGTAGCTGGAAATTTAGATGCCTTGGCCTTGACCCCCGATTTAAAATCCATTAGTGGCGATTTGATGGGAGGACTAAGCAATACCAAAATCACAGCTGAAAACTCACCTTTGTTACAAAAATTGGATCAGCAGTTTCCGTTTTTGGATGTAAATAAATTGAACTTAAACGAGATAAAATTGAGTATGCAGTTCAATAAAGGCCAGGTAGCTGTGAAACCCTTTACGCTTCATTACCAAGATATAGGGGTGACTATTGCCGGAAATCATAGGTTTGATCAAAACATGAACTACACCTTAAATTTTGATGTGCCAGCCAAATACGTGGCCAAAGAATTGAATGGAATTTTGGGTAAAACTTCAGCCGCCGAATTGGCAAAGTTGGATAATATTCCTTTGTTGGCTACTTTAACGGGTACCTTTAAAGCACCAAAAATCAAAGCAGATACGCGGTCTATGTTGGTGAACTTAACGGGTCAATTAGCCAAAACGCAAAAAGATAAATTGGTAAACCAAGGCTTGAATGCCTTACAGGGTTTGTTGGGAACCAAAAAAGATTCTACCAAAACCAACAACACAAACAAGGACTTAAAAGAAAAAGCCGGAAAATTACTCAACGGCTTGTTTGGGAAATAATACAATTACATAGAAAAGTATAAAGCAAAAAAAAGCCACGAAATTCGTGGCTTATTTTTTTGTCTTACTAACTACTAGTGAGCAGCAGGAGCAGCAGCAGCAGGAGCAGCAGCGTCAGCAGCAGGAGCAGCAACAGCAGCAGAATCAGCTACAACAGCAGCAGTGTCAACAGCAGGAGCTTCAACAGCAGTTGAATCAACAGCTACTTCTTCAGCAGGAGCTTCAGCTTTTTTACAAGATACTGCAGTTAATACAGCGATAACAGCTAAACTTAAAAATACTTTTTTCATCTTTTTAGTTATAAAAGGTTAATTATTAATTCGAGGCAAAGATATAATTTTTTTGATTCGTAGCTTTTTTTTTCAAAAAAAAATCAAAAAAAACATCTGTTGCAACGCTCAATCTATTTACAACAACCGTGCCAAAAATAAATCAGCAATAAAAAATAGTGTAAAATCAGTAAAAATTCAATTTTAACACAGAATAAATTGCCTTTTTTCCTATTTGATTCCGATTATTTTTTCTTTTTCTGTTTTGGATGCACAATTTGTAATTCATCAATTAGGTTTTTTGCCCCCGCATATTTGTCCATGATGAACAAAACATACCGAATATCCACCATTACGTTTCGGCAGATGGCTGGATCGTAATACAAATCACTCATGGTTCCTTCCCATACGCGATCAAAATTTAGTCCAATTAAATTGCCATAGGCATCCAAAGCCGGACTTCCTGAGTTTCCTCCTGTAGTGTGGTTGGTGCCAATAAAACAAACCGGCATTCCGCCTTTTTCAGCATAGGGACCGTAATTTTTGGTTTCATACAAGTTGATGAGTTTTTTAGGCACGTCAAATTCGTAATCGCCTGGAATGTATTTTTCCAATACGCCATCCAAATAGGTTTTCGATTTATAGGTTGTCGCATCTTTGGGGTCGTAGCCTTTTACTTTGCCATACGTTACACGCAAAGTGCTGTTGGCATCAGGAAAAAATCGAGCACCTTTTAGGAGTTCCAATTGGGCTTTCATATAGGTGCGCTGCAAGGCCGAAATCTTTAATGCCAGTTCCTCATATTTTGGAGCTACCTCTTTGATGTACACATCGGCCATGGCTTTTAGGGTTTGGTAAGCGGGGTCTTGATTGAGTTTGGCCACTACCGTTTGCGTATCGCCCGAAAGCAATTCCTGCACGCCGGCATACGAAGTTAATTTGCTGTTTTGGTAAATGGATTGCGTCAACGCGGGAACCGAAGCTTGCTGCAAGGGCACTGGGACAAAGGCTTTGGGTGACTTGTTGATGTAAAGGGCCATTAATTGCTCGAACACTTTTTCGTCTACACCCGCATTAAAATCTTTATAAAATTCGGGTAATCCTTTAATTAAATTGGCCTTTCGATCGGTAAAAGCTTGTTCTCCCTTGGTTTCCAACAATTGGGTCAATTGAAACATTTTGTAGGAAACGTTCAGTAATTCGGTGTTGCGCAGTACGATTTCTACAAAATAATCACGGCTCAAGGCATAGGGAGCAATGGCTTGGTAATTGGTTTTAAAATCGGACAACAAACTGCCGTATTCGGCTTGTTTCCCTGCTTTGATTACTTCCGCCTGAAAGGCAACTTCTAGTTTTTGTTTGGCTGCAACCGCATTTGATTTTTTGAGTCCCATGCTTTCGCCTATCCATTTTTTCCAATAATTGGCAATGCTGGCATACTTGGAAGCATACTGAATTTTAATGGCTGGATCTTTACGCATAAAACCATCAGCCACTTTTAGTGCTTTGTCTCTGATTTCAATTTTAGCCGGATTCAATTCGTTGAGAATCTGCTCCAAAGCTACAGCAGGCAAGTACTCGTTTGTTTTTCCGGGATAGCCAAACACCAGCGTGAAATCATCGTCGGCTACGCCATCAAGCGAAACGGGTAAAAAATGTTTGGGTGTATACGGCACATTGTCTTTAGAATAAGCGGCTGGACGGTTGTTTTTGTCGGCATAAATCCGAAAAAGCGAAAAATCTCCCGTATGTCTTGGCCAAACCCAGTTATCCGTATCCGAGCCAAATTTACCAATGGCACTCGGCGGTGCACCCACCAATCGCACATCTTTAAAGGATTCGGTTACAAATAACAAATATTGATTGCCTTCATAAAAGGTTCTAATTTTATTGTCTTGCCAAGTTTCTTTGGGGTAACTGGCGGTCAAGGCAGCCGTGTTTTCTTTGATTTTTTGTTGCTTCTCTGCTTCGGTGGCCAAAGTGGCGGTGCCTTCGGTAATTTGTGCGGTAACATCCACAATTTTTACAATAAAGGTTACTTCCAAATCTTCGTTGGGTAATTCTTGATCAAGCGAATAAGCCCAAAATCCATCGGTCAGGTAATCGTGTTCAAGGGATGAATGCGTTTGAATCGCATCAAAACCACAGTGGTGATTGGTGAGCAAAAGGCCTTTGGGCGAAATCACCTCAGAGGTACAACCGCCGTTAAAATGCGGCACGGCATCTTTGAGACTCGATTTGTTTACATCATAAATATCGGCCACCGACATTTTCATGCCCAGGCTTTTCATTTCTTTTTCATTCATCCCTTGCAGCAACGAAGGGATCCACATGCCGCCTTGTTGGGCTTGTACTTGAACAAAAACGAGCAGGAATAATACAATACTTTTTTTCATGGAGTTTAATTTTGGGTGGTATAGTTGATAATTTTTTGGGTAGCTCCGGTATTCATTTGCACAAAGGTTTGGCAAATGTGTCCTTTTTCGTGACGAATATCGGGGTTTTGGATCAGGGTATCAAAGGCCTCTTGTACTTCTTTTGGGGATTGGATCGAAAGACAACCGCCCATTTGCACCAAGGCAGTGGCTTCGGCAAAGTGACTGTAATGCGGTCCGCAGATAATGGGAACGCCAAACGTAGCGGGTTCCAAGAGATTGTGTACCCCCGGATGGCCAAATCCACCGCCCACATAGGCCAAATCGGCGTAGCTGTATATTTTGGTTAAGATGCCAATTGTGTCAATGATAAATACCTCGTAATCGGCCAAATTTTTGCCTTCGCGTTCCGAAAACAAGACTGTTTTTTTAGTAATGGATTGTGCCAGCGATTTGATTTGCTCAGATTTGATGTTGTGCGGCGCAATGATCCACTTGAGCGCGTGTGTGCTTTGGTTGAGGTAATCCACCAACAGCGCTTCGTCTTTGGGCCACGAACTGCCCACCACAACCGTTGCCGTATCGTTTTTGAATTCGGCAATAAAATCAAGGAGATTGTCTTTTTCTATGATGGTGGCCACCCGGTCAAATCGCGTATCGCCTGAAACCATTACATTGGTTTTGCCCAAGTGCTGCAGCAAGGTTTTGGAGCTTTCGTTTTGTACAAAAAAGTACGTAAAGGCCTCCAAAGCTTTGCGGTAAAACCCGCCGTACCACTTGAAAAACAACTGATTTTCTCGAAACACGCCCGAAATCAAATAGGTTTTAATCTGTTTGTCGGCCAACACTTTCATGTAATTGGGCCAGTATTCGTATTTGATAAAAAACACCAATTCCGGATTTATTTTGCGGATAAACCGCTCGGCATTTTGTGGCGTATCGAGTGGCAAATAGACCGTTACGTCGGCAATTTTATTCTTTTTACGCACCTCATAACCCGAGGGTGAGAAAAAACTCAACACAATTTTGTGGTTAGGGTAGTGGGCTTTTATGGCTTCCATCACCGGCAGGCCTTGCTCGTATTCGCCCAAAGAAGCCGCGTGAAACCAAATGCTTTTGTCGTTTTGGTGAATTGCCGCGGCCAAACTTGCAAAAGTGGTTGATCGGCCCGCTACAAATAGCTTCATTTTCTTGCTGAAGAAACCCGAAAGTGGCAAGACTTTTTCGATTATGCGCAGCAATAAAGAATACAGAAAATACATAGGGTAAAAATTGTGTCGCTAAAATACATCAATTCTATAATTTTTAGGGTGATCCGCATTAAATTAGTAGTTTTGCCCTGTTTTAAAACCCACTTCGCGATGAAAAAAATTCAAATGGTCGACCTCAAAGGTCAGTACGAACACATCAAAGAAACCGTCAACACGGCCATCCAAGAAATACTAGACAACACCTCTTATATCAATGGACCGCAAGTGCATGCGTTTCAAAAAAATCTCGAAGAGTATTTGGGTGTCAAACACGTGATTCCTTGTGCCAACGGAACCGATGCCTTGCAAATTGCCATGATGGGATTGGGCCTTCAACCCGGTGACGAAGTCATTACCGCCGATTTTACCTTTGCCGCTACGGTAGAGGTCATTGCCTTACTGCAACTTACACCCGTTTTGGTTGATGTGGAGTTGGGTAACATGAACATCTCAATCGAGGCCATCAAAAAAGCCATTACCCCCAAAACCAAAGCCATTGTTCCCGTACACTTGTTTGGTCGCGCCGCCAATATGGAAGCGATTATGCGTGTCGCTCAGGAACACAATTTATACGTCATCGAAGACAACGCCCAAGCCATTGGCGCCAATTGTCGTTTCTCGGACGGCACAAAAAAGAAAGCCGGTACCATCGGACACGTGGGTGCCACTTCTTTTTTTCCATCCAAAAACTTAGGTTGTTACGGCGACGGTGGAGCGATTTTCACCAACGACGACGCCTTGGCACACACCTTGCGCGGCATCGTCAATCACGGAATGTATGTGCGTTACCACCACGATGTAGTGGGCGTAAATTCCCGTTTAGACAGTATCCAAGCGGCTGTGTTGAATGCCAAATTGCCCTTATTAGATCAATACAACGCCGCGCGCCAAAACGCCGCACGGGCTTATAGCAAAGCCTTTGAAGGCCACGCCAACATTATCGCGCCCAGCATTTGCGACATCTGCGATTGCCACGTGTTTCACCAATATACTTTGCGGATTATCAACGCCGACCGCGATGGCTTGATGCAACATTTGCTCGATCAAGGCATTCCGTGTGCGATCTATTACCCGATTCCGTTGCACAGCCAAAAGGCCTACGCCGATGCGCGTTACCAAGAGGCCGATTTCCCGATTACCAATCAGTTGGTAAAGGAAGTCTTGTCGTTGCCGATGCACACCGAACTCAATGCCGAGCAAATTGATTTCATCACTAATACCGTTTTATCGTATTTAACAAAATAGGAGCTATTTCCTGCTTTCGCCTGTATCTCGCTAAACCGCGAGGATGCCGGCTCTATCAGGGCTAATCATAACTAAATTACACACATGAAAGTAGTCGTTACTGGAGGATTAGGATTTATCGGATCACACACCGTGGTCGAATTGCAACAACAAGGATTTGAGGTGGTCATCATCGATAATTTATCCAATTCCTCGACCGAGGTCATCAAAGGGATTGTGGCCATTACCGGCATCACACCCCAGTTTGAAGAACTCGATATGCGCCACAAAGCGTCTGTCGAATCCTTTTTTACCAAACATGCTGATGTGGCAGGCTTGATTCATTTTGCTGCCTCCAAAGCGGTAGGCGAATCGGTAGAAAATCCGTTGTTGTATTACGAAAACAACATCAATGCATTGGTCTATGTGTTGCAAGCCTTGCAGCAACAAAAAGAAGCCCATTTTATTTTCAGCTCTTCGTGCACCGTGTACGGCCAAGCCGAGCACATGCCCATCACCGAAGACGCATCTATACAAGTAGCCATGTCGCCCTACGGCAACACCAAACAAATTGGCGAAGAAATCATCCAAGACGTGGCCAAAGTGAGTTCCATCAACGCCATTTTGTTGCGTTATTTTAACCCCATTGGCGCGCATCCATCGGCCGAAATTGGCGAATTGCCTTTGGGCGTTCCGCAAAATTTGGTGCCGTTCATTACCCAAACCGGTATTGGTTTGCGCCAAGAATTGTCGGTCTACGGCAACGATTACCCCACTCCTGATGGAACCGCCATCCGCGATTACATCCACGTAGTCGATCTAGCCAAAGCCCACGTGGTGGCCCTACAGCGATTACTCCACAAAAAAAATACCCAAAAAGTCGAGGTCTTCAACCTGGGTACCGGAACCGGTAGTTCTGTACTCGAAGTGATTGCCGCTTTTGAAAAAGTGAGCGGACAAAAACTCCCTTACAAAATCGTCGGTCGCCGTGAAGGCGATGTAATCTCTGCCTACGCCAACACCGATAAAGCCAATAATGTCTTGGGCTGGAAAGCGCAATCTTCGCTTGAGGATGCGTTGGCAAGTGCTTGGAAGTGGGAGAAGAAGATTCGTTCTTGATTAACGGTTGTCTGTTGTCTGTTCTCGGTTGTCTGTTATAGTAGGATACTAAGAACGTCATTGCGAGGAGGAACGATGAAGCAATCTTATTCAATTGTAACTCAAGTATACTAAGAACTTTTGTTTGGTTTTGAAGATTGAATGATTGAAAAATTGAATGATTGAAAAATATCGCGCTAAGCCACAGTTTGGTCACGAAGTTTTGGGATTGTCAATCTTTTTTTTTCTTCCTCTCGCAATCCCGAAGTTTCGGGACGCAATCCCGATAAATCGGTACGCGAATGTTTCTTGGCTTTCGCATAAATCAAAAATCAAGAATCAAAAATCGTTAATCTTTAATCATTAATCTTGCTGTTCCCAAACTCCCCTCTCGAGCCGGGCTGGGGGTGTGTTAATATGTCGAAGAAGAATTTGACTTCTGAATTAAAATACTATTTATTTGTTTTGAGCGTCACTAAAAAGTAAAGCAAACTTCCAATCAAAAAAATAATATTTACCAATCTTGCAAATGGCGGAGCACCGGCCGGGTAGAGTTGACCTAAAAGTACGATTGCATTAAGTAGGATTAGTACGAGTACGATTCCTTTATTTTTTGTTGCCATTATAGTTGTTTTATCTGAATTCGTGGCTAAAAGCTAAAAGATATTGGAAGTTCTTAGTATATATAGCAAAACTCCCCGCTTCCAACTCAACAGCCGTTCTTAGTATACTACTACAAATCAAACATCAAAAATCAAACATCAAAAATCGTTAATTAATTCCGTGCATTCGTGGCTAAAAGCTACTCGCTGACCGCTCAACTACGCATTAACCGTCACCGCTTCTTTATCAATTTTATTAATCAATCCAGCCAGTACTTTTCCTGGGCCAACTTCGGTAAAGGAGGTGGCGCCATCGGCGATCATTTGCTGCACCGATTGCGTCCATTTTACGGGTGCGGTGAGTTGGATGATGAGGTTCTTTTTGATTTCAGCCGGATCGGATACAGCGCTAGCGGTTACGTTTTGGTATACCGGGCAGCTGGGTGTAGAAAATACGGTGGCTTCAATGGCGGCGGCCAATTCTTCGCGGGCAGGTTCCATCATGGGCGAGTGAAACGCACCGCCTACTGGTAATATTAAGGCACGACGCGCGCCTGCTGCTTTCAAGGCTTCACAAGCGGCTTCTACTGCAGGAACGGCACCCGAAATCACGAGTTGGCCGGGGCAATTGTAGTTAGCAGCAACCACTACACCTTCAGTTTCAGCGCAAATTTGCTCCACGATAGCATCGTCTAGACCCAATACGGCCGCCATGGTTGAAGGAGCCAATTCACAGGCTTTTTGCATGGCCATCGCGCGTTGCGACACCAAACGCAAGCCGTCTTCAAACGACAAGGTACCGTTGGCTACTAGGGCAGAAAATTCACCCAACGAATGTCCAGCCACCATTTCGGGGGCAAAATCGGTTAAGGTTTTGGCCAAAATTACCGAGTGCAAAAATACCGCCGGTTGGGTTACTTTGGTTTCTTTGAGTGCATCGGCAGTGCCGTCAAACATGATATCGGTGATGCGAAATCCGAGAATTTCGTTGGCTTGTTCAAAAAGGGCTTTGGCTACAGGAGATTGTTCGTACAAATCTTTACCCATTCCGGTAAATTGTGCTCCTTGTCCAGGAAATACATAGGCTTTCATAGTCTTTTATTTTATGTTAAGGATTGACAGTAACCAATTGTGCAGCGGCTACGGCTTTGTTAACGAGTTCTTCAATGGGAATATCAAGATGGTCTGATACCAAGGCCACACCCATGCGTCTGTAGGGTCGTGAGCTGGGTTTGCCAAAAATTCTAAAATCAGTTTTAGGCAAAGCAGCAATGGCTTCAACGCCCGTATAGGTTGGGTTAGTAGAATGTTCGCTCGCTAAAATTACCGCACTGGCTGCCGCTTTTTCTTGGGTAATTTCAAAAATGGGGTAACTCAATATGGCGCGCAAATGCAATTCAAATTCATTAAAATTTTGACTGCCTGCGAGGGTAACCATGCCCGTATCGTGTGGGCGAGGGGATAATTCGGAGAAATATACGCCTTCGTTTGTTAAGAAAAATTCTACTCCAAAAAGTCCGGCGCCACCCAAGGCTTCGGTTACTTTGCGGGCCATCTGTTGGGCTTCGTTTAAATCGCGATCTGAAATCACGGCCGGCTGCCAACTTTCTTGGTAGTCGCCGCGTTCTTGTCGGTGGCCAATGGGCGCGCAAAACAGGGTCGGGTTGTTGTTTTGGGTAACGGTGAGTAATGTGATTTCGGCATAAAAATCCACAAATGCTTCTACAATTACTTCTACCACATCACCGCGCGAACCTTCAACGGCATAGGCCCAAGCTTTTGCAATATCTTCGGGCGTTTTAATCGTCGATTGGCCTTTGCCCGAGGAAGACATGAGCGGCTTTACTACGCAGGGCATACCCACTATTTCAACAGCTTGTTGCAGTTCTTCGGCCGAGGTGGCGTAGCGGTAATTGGCCGTGCGCAAGCCCAAATCTTGTGCAGCCAAGTCCCGAATGGCTTTGCGGTTCATGGTAAAATTGGCCGCTTTGGCCGAGGGCACTACCGTTATGCCTTGCTTTTCGTAGTCGTAAAACCGTTCGGTGCGAATGGCTTCTATTTCGGGTACAATAAAATCAGGTTGGTGTTTGGCGATGATGCGATCGAGCTCGGCACCATCCAGCATATTGATCACTTCAAACCCATGGGCCACTTGCATGGCAGGGGCATGTTCGTAATTGTCTACCGCGATCACGGTTTGTCCCAAGCGTTGGGCTGCGATTGTAAATTCTTTTCCAAGTTCACCCGAACCAAGCAGTACAATTTTCATACTATTCGGCCAAGGCGGTTTTAATGCGGGATAAAGCTTCGGTCAAGATGGCTTCGCTTGTGGCATACGAAAAGCGAATGCAATCGGGATTGCCAAATGCATCTCCGGTTACAGTGGCTACATTGGCTTCGCCTAATAAATACATCGAAAAATCATCTGCATTTTTGATGAGTGTGCCGCGCAAGGTTTTGCCGAAAAACGAAGATACATCTGGGAAAACGTAGAAAGCCCCTTCAGGGACATTCAGTTTAAGCCCAGGAATTTCGTTGATGAGTCGCACCACCAAGTCCCGACGGTTTTTGAAGGCGGATACCATATCGTGCAACACACTTGGATCGGCATCAACCGCCGTAATTGTTGCGCGTTGTGCAATCGAATTGGCTCCACTGGTTACTTGGCCTTGCATTTTGGTGCAGGCTTTGGCAATAAATTCGGGGGCGCCAATGTATCCAATACGCCAGCCGGTCATGGCAAAGGCTTTGGCTACTCCGTTCACTGTTATGGTGCGGTCAAACATGCCGGGAATCGAAGCAATGCTGCAAAAGGTTCCCGAGAAGTTGATGTGTTCATATATTTCGTCAGAAACGATATAAATGTTAGGGTATTTGGCCAAAACAGCTGCCAAGGCAGTGAGCTCTTCGCGGCTGTACACCGAACCACTAGGGTTGCATGGTGAACTGTACCAAATCATTTTGGTTTTTGGGGTAATGGCTTGTTCCAATTGCTCGGGAGTGATTTTAAAATCGCTCTCTACCGAGGTGGGTACTTCCACGGGAATACCGCCCGACATTTTGATGATTTCAAAATAACTCACCCAATAAGGCGCAGGCAAAATTACTTCGTCTCCGTCGTTGAGCATGCATTGGGCAATGTTGTATAAAGATTGTTTGGCACCGGTGGAAACCACAATATTGGCGGGTTTGTAATCTAAGTTATTGTCGCGTTTAAATTTGCGGCAAATGGCTTCTTTTAATTCTTGGTAGCCGTCTACAGGGGTGTAGGTGCTGTAATTTTCGTCGATCGCTTTTTTGGCGGCTTCTTTAATAAAATCGGGGGTGTTAAAATCAGGTTCACCCAAACTCAAGCTGATGATGTCTTTTCCTTGTGCTTTTAATTCTCTGGCTAAGGCAGCCATGGCCAAGGTTTGTGAGGTTGCCAGCTGGTTTATTCGATCGGATAATGGGCTCATGTATAAAGGGTAATTGTGTTAGGTCAATTGTGGGTTTTTGCCAAGGTCTTTCAAGTGTCTAAAGTGAGCAAAAACAGCACTTCGCATGGTTTTGAATTCGTGGTAAGGCAAATTGCACTCTGCGGCTGTAGCCTTTACGATTTCGGCAATTTTCCCGTAATGCACATGGCTAATGTGTGGGAATATGTGGTGTTCGATTTGGTGATTCAATCCGCCTGTAAACCAATTGACCAATTTGTTTTTGGGTGCAAAATTAGCGGTGGTATACAACTGATGAATGGCCCAGGTATTTTCTATTTCACCGTTTTCTCCCGGAATTGGATTGTCTGTTTCTTCAACCACATGCGCCAATTGAAATACGATGCTTAAAATAAGCCCAGCTGTGTAGTGCATGATAAAATAACCCAACAAAACTTTCCACCAGGTTACTCCAAAAACTATGGGCAATACAATCCAAATCAGTGCATACACAATTTTTGAGATAACCAAAACACTCCATAATTTGGTGGGGCTTTGTGGCTCTCCGTAGGTTAATTTACGTTTTAAATAGCCTTTCATTTGGGTAAAATCAGTGGTGATTGCCCAATTAAAAGTCAATAAACCATAAAGGAAAATAGAATAATACTGTTGAAAACGATGAAAACTGTACCATTTTGCATTTTTTGTAAAGCGAATGATACGGCCAGCATCCAAGTCTTCGTCGTGACCATGAATGTTGGTGTAGGTGTGGTGTAACACATTGTGTTGTACTTGCCAGTTGTAGACATTTCCGGCTAACACATAAATACTGCCTCCCATTATTTTGTTTACCCAGGGTTTAGAGGAATACGATCCGTGGTTGCCATCGTGCATCACGTTCATCCCAATACCGGCCATGCCAATCCCCATAAGCACATTGAGCAACAATTGCCATCCAATAGTCATGTCAAAGAATAGAATTAAAAAGTAGGGAGCAACAAATATCGAAAACAGGATGATGGTTTTGAGATGGATTTGCCAATTTCCAGTTTTGGAAAGGTTATTTTCTTTGAAATAGGCATTTACCCGAGAATTGAGCGTTTTAAAAAACTTTAAATCATCGTTTTTAGCAAAAGAAGGAACGGTTGTACTCATAGATTTAAAAATAAGTCACAAATATAAATATTAATAAAATCAGGGGCTTCAAAAAAGGGAAAATATTTCAACGCGAAAGTCCTATTTTTGCTGAAAAATAAAGTATGCAAGCACTACGAACTTACTTTCCTGATCTAACCGAAATCCAGTACGCGCAATTCGAACAATTGGGCGCACTTTACTCGGATTGGAATGCCAAAATTAATGTGATTTCGCGCAAAGATATCGATGCGTTATATACCAATCACGTGCTGCATTCCCTCGCCATTGCTAAGGTGCAAGCCTTTGTGCCTGGCAGTACAATTCTGGACGTGGGGACCGGCGGCGGATTTCCAGGAATTCCCTTGGCCATCCTATTTCCCGAAACACAATTTCATTTGATTGATGTGATTCAGAAAAAAATAAAAGTAGTACAAGCTGTGGCAGATGCTTTGGGCTTGCAAAACGTAAAAGCCGAGCAACTTCGTGCCGAAAATGTGAAAGGAACCTATGATTTTATTGTGAGTCGGGCGGTAACCAACATGCCCGATTTTGTGGCCTGGGTAAAAACCAAAATTGCCAAAACGCAGCAGCATGAGCGTAAAAACGGAATTCTATATCTCAAAGGCGGCGATCTCACAGCAGAATTGGCTTTGTTTCCCTCGGCACAGGAATATGCCATCCCCGCGTTTTTTAGCGAACCCTTCTTTGAAACCAAAAAAGTGGTGTATCTGCCGCTCAAAACCAAACTATAAAAAAAGCCCCAATCGGGGCTTTTTTGTTTTTATTCTCTGATTAATTTCTTGGTAATTTTTCCGGCTTCGTTTTGTAAGGTCAAGAAGTACATGCCTTGTGTGAGTGTTACCGGCAATTGGTAAACACCATCCAAGGTTTGTTGATCCACATGCAAGATTGTTTTTCCGGTAATATCTGTAAGGTGAAGACTCACGTTTTGATGCACTTTACCGCTGTTAATATGGATGCTGTTGTTGATCGGGTTTTGCACCGATATATCAGCAAAGGCTTGACCTTGAACAGCAAATACTGAATTTACAATTTCATTCAACGCAAAGGCCGTGTTTTCTGGCGTCAGGGTTACGTGGTTTTCGTTGGTCAAGGGCACGTGTTTGGCAACAAAAGGCGTAGTTGATGCAGCAGTAACTGGCGTGTACCAGTTTGGAATGTTAATTGCCAACGCACTATTTGTAGGTACAAAATCAAAGGAATCCACCAATAAATTATTGAAAAACTCCGTTAACAAGGCATTGCTGCCAGCAGCTCCTGCTAAGCCCGAAATATCAAAGGTTCCACCTGGCGCTGAGTCTAAACCAGCAGAAGTGGTTGGCGCTTTAGAATTGGCTAAACTTTCGTAGGCCGTAATCCAAAAACCAAAAACCTGCCCTTGTGCTCTAAATCGACTCACTTGGTTTTGGGTATTGGTGTTGGGCGTAAATCGCAAATTAATGATGGCACGTTGGGTAGTGGTGATGTTAAAGGTGTAATCCATCACAACCGCGTCGGGTACACCATTGGTCGTTCCGTTTCCGCTTCCGTTAGCAATGGCCACATTTCGGGTTTGGGTAGGGAATCCCATGCTGTTTAATTCATTTTGAAAGGCCGATCTAAAGTTTGGTTTTCCGGTAGGTAAGACGATTGCGTTATCAAATTCAAAAGTACTTCCCGCAGCCAAATGACCTTCAAATTGGTCAATTAACATTTGACGTGAAGCGTTGCTTTTGATCATGGCATCTACAAATACTTGAACGGTAGCATCTCCCAAAGGACCATTGGCCATGTAGTTGAATAAGTGTTGAAACCCAATCGGGATATTTGCGCCATAATGCGGGGCGTCAAACGATAAATACAATCGCGTGTCGTGGTTTAAACTATTTTGTTCCATGTAACGCAATCCATAACGAGCAATCAATCCGCCCATACTTGGTCCAATCACCACATTTTTTTCGTTTCCTACTTTTTGTGCATTGATTTGGTTGAGCAGTTCCACGAATACCATTGCATTACGTTGGATGTAATCGGCGCCACCACTCAATACATTTCCTGTTTCGGTTTGGGTGTAATTGGGGAAATTTAAAATCACTACATCAAATCCTTGGTTACGCAAATCGTCAGCCAAATTTTGACTGCTTAATCCATAGTTTAACAAACCATAAATAGCCGGAATTGGGCGACCATCATTGGGGTCAAATCCATCCAACAAAATGATGGGTTTGTCTAATACTCCATTGCCGTTGTCATAGAAAATTTCGTATTCGCCTTGTCCCAAATAGGCCGCTGCATCTTCCACGCCTTGGTAAGGAATGGAAGCGGTAAGTGGCATAATGGCCGAGGTATTTCCTGGATTGCGCAAAGTAACTGCAGGAACGTAGTCGAGTTCGGCACTATTTGTAGCGGAAGATCCATCTGAGAATTGTAGTTGGAAATCAATTTTTTGAGTCGGTTGGTTTGGGAAGGTTACGGCAACAGCTTGATTGGCAGTAATTGTTCGCCATCCCTGTCCGTCATTAAAATTAGCTTGAATGCTTGTAATGCTTTTTTGCGTGGTATTAAAAATCAAATTATCTTTTAAAACAAACACCGTGCTTAATTGAGAAATGGCATGATTTAGCGGAGCGGCTAAGGCTACATTATGGGTAACAAATACAGCAGAGTTGGGCTTGGCAACCCACTGGTCTTGGTTGTTTTTGTATAGCGCTTCGCTTGCAATTGCCTCTGGAGACAATTGATCAAATTGAGTTACTAAGATACTCAATGGCAGCTGATGGGTGATGCTGCTGCGGGTAGTCTCCTCATTTAAACGGGAGAGGTCTGCAAAACGTTTTTGGCAGTCGGCTCGCTGCATTTCGTAGTACACTTGTTTAAAGTAATTTGAGGTGATGGTTGTTTTGGGATGAGCCGCTACATCGGACAGTCCGATCACTTGGTCATAGATAATTTTGGTTTGTGACTGGTTTTTGATCAAATCAAATTGTTGAGCAAATCCAAGGGCTGTACAACACAGCATGCTGAGTAAAGTAATTTTTTTGGTCATAAGTAAGTGGTTAAAAACGAGTCGAATATAGACAAATTTGTAGAAATAAAAAAAGCCCAATGAAAATTGGGCTGTATAGAAACGGTAAAGATTAGCTTTCTCCTAAAAACGGATAGCGATAATCTTCAGGTGTTACAAAGGTTTCTTTGATGGTACGAGGCGAGGCCCAACGCAGTAAATTCAAGGCAGAACCCGCTTTGTCATTGGTCCCCGAAGCTCTTGCACCGCCAAATGGCTGCATGCCCACTACGGCACCCGTTGGTTTGTCGTTGATGTAAAAATTACCGGCACAATTTTTTAGCGCTTCGGTAGCTTCTGCAATGGCATAGCGGTCTTGAGAGAATACCGCTCCCGTTAAGGCGTATTCTGAGGTTTGATCCACTAAGGCTAAGGTATCTACCCATTTTGCATCCTCGTATACATAAAGTGTAACAATCGGTCCAAACAATTCGGTTTCCATGGTTACATATTTGGGGTTGGTCGTCACCAAAACTGTCGGTTCTATAAAGTAGCCCACCGATTTATCGTATCCTCCTCCAGCAATGATCTCGACATCTTGGTCTGTTTTGGCTCTTTCGATATACGAAACCAATTTGTCAAACGAACCTTCGTGAATCACAGCAGTAATGAAATTACCAAAATCTTCGGGCGATCCCATTTTCATGGATTTCAAATCCGAAAGGAGTTGTTCTTTCACTGCCGGCCATAAACTTTGTGGAATATAGGCTCTTGAAGCTGCCGAACATTTTTGACCTTGAAATTCAAAAGCACCGCGCACAATGCCGGTTACTACTTGTTTTACATTGGCCGACGGATGCGCTACAACAAAATCTTTTCCACCGGTTTCCCCTACAATTCTTGGGTAGGTTTTGTAGTGATGAATGTTGGAACAAATGGTTTTCCAAATGTCTTTAAACACGTGTGTCGATCCGGTAAAGTGTACACCTGCAAAATCACGGCTGGCAAAAACAGTCTCACTGATCATTTGTGGATCACCATATACCACGTTGATTACGCCATCAGGCAAACCGGCTTCTTTAAAAATATCGATAATGATTTTAGCCGAGAAAATTTGGCTGTCGCTGGGTTTCCAAACCACTACATTGCCCATCATGGCAGCGCTAGCTGGCAAATTGGCTGCAATTGCTGTAAAGTTAAAAGGCGTAATGGCATACACAAATCCCTCTAAAGGACGGTATTCCAAGCGGTTCCAAACGCCTGAATCCGATTGCGGTTGATCGGCATAAATTTGAGTCATGAACTCCACATTGTAGCGTAAAAAATCGATCAACTCACATGAGGCGTCAATTTCAGCTTGAAAAATGGTTTTGGATTGGGCAATCATGGTGGCTGCATTGATGCGGGCGCGATACGGTCCAGCAATCAATTCGGCGGCTTTCAAAAAGATAGCGGCACGTTGTTCCCAAGCCAAATTGGCCCATTTTTCTTTGGAGTCTAAGGCGTTTTGAATGGCTGCTTCGGCATGTGATTTTTCGGCCAAATGATAGGTTCCCACAATGTGTTTGTGGTCGTGCGGCGCCGAGAGGGTTCGGGTGTTTCCGGTTCTAATTTCTTTTCCGCCAATGTACATGGGCACATCTATGGTTTCGTTCCACATCTTGCGGTAGGCGGCCAAGACGGCAGCTTTCTCAGGCGAATGGGGAGCATACGATTTTACAGCTTCGTTAACTGCTTTGGGAACATTAAAAAATCCTTTGAGCATATGAGTTGTTTTGAAATGGTTTTTCTATGGTGAGCAAAAGTACAAATGAATGATAAGAAATAGACACGCTTGGATTAGCTTAATTACTTGCAAAGGGCGCACTCAAATGAAACAAGGGAATCACTACCTGAAAACGCTGGGCTGTGCTGAAGTTTACAAACGTATAATGGCCTTTCATCGCGCCATACACTGCCGCAAGCAGGCATCCCGATTGATAAGTAAATGACGCGCCAGGGGCCAAGATGGGTTGTTTACCCACAACGCCTTCGCCATCTACTTCGTCTTTTTGGTGTAAGGCATCAAAAATGTCCCAATGCCGAGATTCCAATTGAACGGTATCGGCGGTTAAATTTTCTATTTCTATTTGATAAGAAAAAGCATGATGCATCCGATTATTTTGCAAATAACTACCCGAATAATTGGTGTCAACTGATATTTTTATGCCCGAACTAATTTGCGAAATCATGGGAAACGAATTAGTTGATAATGTCGATGGAGGTGGCTTGTCCTTTGCCAATCACACGGTAGTAACGTTGACTATTTTCTTTGTAATACACAATCGCAAAATAGTCGTTTTCTGTTTGAAAGTGATTTCCGTCTAAGGCATTTTCTTGGTCGATGTTTCCATTGGCATCGGCTATACAATACTGGTAATTGGTAAACCCTTGCTTGATCATGAGTGCTTTTTCATAGACGGCGTCTTTGGCGTTGTATTCCATTTTGTTTCCGGGTGACAGCGCGTAATTGTTGAACATGCCATTGATGTAGATGTCTTTGTTGTCAAAATAAGATGGCGCGGACAGAGTGAAAAATACCCAAGCATAATCGGCCTCTACTTCGTTGCGTTCGGAACCAATGTTTTTTACCAAGAAATTACCATTGATGTCCGGATTGTACGTGTAAGGCAATTCTTTTCTTGCTTCATCGGTATACAAATGTGCGTTGTAAATTCCTCCGTTGGAATCAATGCGGGCAATGTTGTTGGTGGCTACGCGCACATCTTTGTTTTCAAAATAACGAAATTCATTTCCGCCCCAAAATTGCGTTTCTACATCGTATTTGTAAATCAAATCATTTCCAATGGTATACATGGGTTTGATGTCAGTAATACCGGTATTCAATTGGCCATTTTGCAACAACAAAACTTTTACGTTTTGTAAGGGATTTTGAAATAAAATAGTGGGCGATTTTACCGCAAAATCTAAATTTTGTTTGCGATTCACATCTTGTACATTTCGGGCTCTTTTCACCTGAAGTGGAACCGAAACCAGGTTTTCATACACAATAAATCGTCTTGAGAAAACAACATCGCGGTCTTCGTTTAAAATTTTAATCACATAGTTTCCACTCACCAACAGCTGGGTTGTTTTATTGGGGATTTGCAAATTGTAATGCGAGTAAATTTGAAGTGTATTGAACGAATTAGTATAGTCTAAAATGCGTTGGTCATTGAATCCACCCAAGTACTCATTTCGCGAGAGTTGTGAGGGCGACCAGTCGTAGTCGCAATGTATGATTTGGTAATAATAATTTGCTTCGTTGCCAAATAAATCGTCAAACTGCAATTTGAATGCATCGCCCAAGGCAAACAACGGAACGGTATTTTGATTGTTTACTTGAAAAGTAACGGTTTGTATGTTGTAGGGTGGAGCAACTTCTGTGATGGGTTGAGCCACTAATTGCCCGCCCAAAAAAGCGCAAACGAACATGATTTTAAAACGGGTAGACATACATTTCATTTTATGAGTTTTTAAAGATACAACTTTCTGTGTTTTACCACATGTTGGATTTACTTTTTTGGTTTGTAACAAATCGGTATAATTTCGCCAGGGGCTAAACCGTATTTTTCTACCCATTCGGCGCCCAGTTTTTGCGTATAATCTTCTTCAATTACCTCAAATCCGATGCTGCGTAATTTGTCAAAATAATCCCGCCCATAGATGCGCACATGGTCGTATTGACCAAATATCTTGGCCCGTTCTTTGGGGTCGGTGATGCTGTCATCGGTAAAGGTAGTGGCGCGTTTCAAGTCTTGCGGAATTTGAAAAATGCCCATGCCGCCGGGTTTCATCACGCGATACAATTCGCTCATGGCTTTGGTATCGTCGGGTATGTGTTCTAACACGTGATTACATAATATCAGGTCGTAGGCGTTATCGGCAAAGGGTAAGTTGCAAATGTCTGCTTTTACATCAGCCAAGGGCGACAGCAAATCGGTGGTGGTGTACTCAATATTGGTTTGCTTTTTGAATCGTTTGTACAACTCTTGCTCGGGCGCAACATGCAATACTTTTTTGCGAATTATAGCGGTAAAAAAATCAGTTTCGCGTTGCAAATACAACCAAAGTAATCGGTGGCGTTCCAGGGAAAGGGTGCCTGGAGCCAACACATTGTTGCGTTGGGTGCCGTAGCCGTAGGGCAAAAAGCTGCGATATCCTTTGCCGTCTATCGGATCGATGTAGTTGTTCCCGCGCAAAACAAAGGCCAGTAGCGGCTGAACCACCAAACTCAATCGAATTAAAAGGGGCCTGGGAATCGTGTTTAGGATAAACTTAAAGCTGGTTTTTAGCATAGGGCTCTTGGATTATTTTCGTCTAAATTCATCTTCTTCGTTGCTCACAATGCCCAAAGCATCATAAATGTATTGGAAGGTCGAGAGCAATTCGGGTTTGCCGTCTATGAGTGCCACATCGTGTTCAAAATGGGCGCTGGGTTTGCCGTCAGCGGTGAGTATGGTCCAGCCGTCTTTGAGCTGTTTGATGTTGCGCGTACCCATGTTAATCATAGGCTCAATGGCCACCACCATGCCTTCTACAAACAATTTGCCGCGTCCTTTTTTGCCGTAATTGGGCATTTCGGGATCTTCGTGCATTTTTTGACCCAAGCCGTGTCCTACCAATTCGCGCACTACGCCATAACCATGTGCTTCAGTATATTTTTGAATGGCATTTCCCACATCTTCCACGCGGTTACCCGCACGAAATTCGCGGATACCCACATACAAAGATTCCTTGGTGATTTGCAATAATTTTTTGGTTTCGGGGGCTACTTCGCCAATCTCAAACGAGTAGGCATGGTCCCCGTGGAAGCCGTTTTTGTAAGCGCCGCAATCAACCGAGATGACATCGCCTTCTTCCAAAGGTTTGTCGTTGGGAATGCCGTGCACCACTTGGGCATTGGGGCTCATACACAAACTATTTGGAAATCCATAAAGCCCCAGAAAACTAGGAACTGCTCCGTGATCTCGTATGAATTCTTCGGCCAATTTATCTAAATACAAGGTAGTGACGCCGGGTTTGATTTCTTTGGCAATCATGCCTAAGGTTTTGGACACAATTAGGGCACTTTCGCGCATCAACTCAATTTCTTCTCTTGTTTTTTGAATAATCATGATGTAAAAATAAGTGTCCAAAAGTAGGTAAAAAAAATCGAAAGGGGCCTGTGGAAAATTAGGATTAGACCAACTGTGCGACACTCTATTTCTTTTGCGTATGTTGGCTAAACTGCTCCTGATCGCAACAACAGATACCTATGCTTTTTAGAGTGGAGTTGCCTGCGGGTATTATTTGGTTTGCGTTTGCGCGGTAGTTTGGTAGAGTTTTGCGTTGGATTGAAAATAGCTGTTTTCAAGTTGGATCGCGGTTATTTGCGCACTCACCAAATTGTTTTCACGCATGTTCAAGATAAAAAACGAACTTTCCCCCAATCCAAACAAGCGCTCTTCTGCTCGCAGCATCGTTTGGTAATCCTGGGTGAGCTGTTTGGCCATGTTTTTTTGCTCCTCCATGGTTTTTACTGCCGCTTGTTGGCCTTTTATTTTATTGGAAAGCTGCACCCGTTCAAGGCTGATTTCCCATTGAACGTCTTGCACTTTTAGTTTCGCTAGTTTTAAATTTCCTCTTTCTTTACGCAAAAACAAAGGAAAATTTACGTTCATGCCCAGCTTGTAATTGTTTTCAAATGGGGTGTTTCTATAACGGTCTTCCGACAAATATTGGTAGCCCACATCGGCCTTGGGCAAGAGCATATTCGCCTTGAGTTTGCGGTCAATATCCAACAGCGAACGCTTTTGATTGAGTGCCGCAATTTTGGGATGTTGCTCTATGTCTATGTTGGCAGTGAGAATTTCAGTTGTGCCTAAGGTGTTTTGTATGGTGTTTTCTAAATTGGCTTCGGGAACAATATCGTCTTGCAATTCCATCGGAATTAAATTGTCTAACCAGAGAAAGTTGGCTAATTCAAGCTTTGCTTTGGTGCGTTTTAGTTGGGCTTCACTCAAATTAAGTTTCCGGTTGCGCACATTGATTCCCGCTTCAATACTGTCAATACCGGGTTTGTCCCCTTGAATAATCAGTGTTTTGATGGCACCATACCGAACCGTTGCATTTTGCACATATTGGGTGTACAAGCGCACTTCTTGATCGCTTTTTTTCCATTCAAAATAGGCCAAAGATGCGTCATACAGCACGTCAATCGCGTCCAAAGTTTGTTGTGCTCTGCTCAGGTTTAGTTGTGCTTTTGCTTTTTGTAAATCGGCCATGCGTTGGTTAATCCACAACCCTTGACCCATGGGTACGCTTATCCCAAAAGAATACAGACCCTGTTGTGGCATGGTATTTTCTGGATTTAAAAAGACCCCGTCGTTGTTGTCAAATCCCGCTTTTACCTCAATTCCGTACCAAGTTGGGATTTTGAAACTGCTGTTCAAGAGTCCGTAATACTCTTTTCCCATAAATTGTTTTTGCGAAAAATCAACTTCAATTTTTGGGTCAAATGCACCTCTGGCGGCCATTAAACTGGCTTGTGCTTCGCTTAATTGCAATTGCGCCATTTTGGCTCTGGGATGAAATTTTTTTACATAGCCCAAAAACTCCTCATAACTGAGCTCTTTGGTGGGCAGTGTTTGCGCCAGCATTGACAGACTACTGAGTAATAAGATTACATATTTCATAGTGTGCTTTACTCGGTTTTACTTGGTTTGGCGTTATCCATTTTAGAGGCTGTTGGCGCATAATAATTGGGAGGAAAGCCGGAAAGTGTTCGCCAAAGTTCAAACCACACCGGCACGTTGTTGAGCAGTGCCAATGTTTGTGCTCCTGAACCAATATTAATTTGTTTGGGCCAAGGATCTTCAGCCGGATCAGGTGCAATCAGTACCCTAAATTTTCCGTTTGGACTAATGAAGCGCTCAACGGCTACTATTTTTCCGCCAAAGGTTCCATACGACATATTAGGCCAGCCTGAAAAAACAATGGTAGGCCAACCGTCAAACCAAATGCGCACTTTTTCGCCTTTGTGAATGAGCGGCATATCGGTAGGACTTACATAGGTTTCTACGGCAATGTCGTAAAGAGCTGGCATGATGCTCACCAATTGTGTGCCTTCTTTTACCGTTTCGCCAATACCAGCTTGTAAGGTTCGGTTCACATAACCGTCTTGTGGCGCGGTGATGTAATACAAGCCATTCCGAATCGAATAATTGACAAATTGATTTTGCAGTTTATTGACCTGGGCCTCCGTGTCATATTGGTTGCTCATGGCGGTGAATCGATCGCTGTTGGATTTCGCGCCTTTTTCTGCATACTCTGCTTCAATTCGGTTAATTTCTACTTTAGTATTCAGCAATTCATTTCTACTGGTCAGCAATTTGTTTTCTTGCGTAATCAGTTTGGCTTGCATTTCTTGCAATTTCAATTTCTTTTCCTCCACATCCGACAGCGGTTTTAAGCCTTCTTTGTTTAAGGTTATCGCCCGTGTAAATTGGGTGTTGGCAATTTTTAACTGAGTAGTGACTGCCTCTAAATCCATGCTGTCACTCGCGATTTTAAGGTAGGACTGCTTGATTTTATTTTGTGCCTGTGCCAACTTCAATTTTCGCTCCTTTTCGATTGCATTGAATTGTTGTTCCAAGCTGTTCACTTTTTCGCCGTAGGCATCCAATGCCATTTTCTTTGCATTGACTTGGTTTTTGGTATTCCCAACTAAATTGGGATCAAAATAGTCGTCTTTGATTTCGGAGATGTACACAATGGTGTCGCCTTTTTTTACAAAATCGCCTTCTTTCACATACCACTTTTCAACTCGACCTGCTATGGCGGTATGAATCGTTTGTGGTCGTTGTCCGGGTTTTAAAGTAGTCACAGCACCTGTTCCGCCAATATTTTGCGTCCATGGCATGAAAAGGATGAGTAAAAAAATCAAAAAAGCACCTAGAATAATTCGGTTCAAGGTTTTGTAGTGTGGCCTATTTGCCAAATTTCGCACCGTACTAAACCGATCGATGTCTTCTATAATTGGATTGTTGTTGGACAGATTAAGCATGGTTTTGGTTTTTAGAATCCGCAATTAGTTTTCCATTTGAGAGCTCAATTGCACGCGTACATTGTTTTTTCCAGTACTCATTTTTTGAACTTACAACTAGTGTCCATTTGTGTTTTGGATCAACTAGAAAGTCAATAATTTCATTGGCAACTTTGGTGTCCATTTTGTTTAATGGATCCTCCAAAAGCAGCACCTTGGGTTGGGTAACGATGCTACGGGCAATTAATATTTTTTGCGCGTTTGAAGAGGAAAGTTGTTTGCCTTCGGGCACAATCTTGGTGTCGAGTCCTTCGGGCATTGACTTGATATACTCGCCCAAGCCCACCGAATCAATGGCCCATTTTACTTGTTCGTTAGTCACCAATGGATTGAGAAAGGTAATGTTTTCGAGAATGCTGCCCTCAAACGGTGTGTCCTCTTGCATCACTACACTGATGTGCGACCGCAGTTGATTTTTGTCAATTTTAAGGTAGGTGTCGTCGTTAATAAAGTAGGTGCCTGAACTGGGCTCGATTAATCCGGACAAGACGCGCATCAAACTCGATTTGCCTGAGCCGTTTTCGCCTGCTAAAAACACGCGTTCTTCGGGTTCAATTTTAAGGGTAATGCGGGACAAGACACTTTTTTTGTTGTCGGGAAACTTAAGGGAAAGGTTGTCTGTTTCTAAGCACAATTTGGTGAAACAATAATCTGCTGTCTTGGCGTTGTATTTTTCTATTTCTAAATCAAACACTTGCGCAATTTTTTCCACCGACGTGAGCACGTCATAAAAGGTTTCAAGACCTAAAATTACTTTTTCAACCGAATTGATCACTAAAATAATGATGATTTCAGCGGCCACAAACTGACCAATGTTCATTTGTTGATTGAGCACCAAATAACCGCCAATAAACAGAAGAGATGCAGTAATTAATATTTTAAATCCGATGAGCTGAATAAACTGTCGTTTAATTACATTGAAGTGTTTTTCCCGGTAGCCTATGTATTGTTCAACTAAATTGTTATTGCGGGCTAAGGCAAAATCAAAGTTTTCTTGTCGTCTAAAGCTGCTGCTGTTGCGTGCAATTTCTTGCAGCCAGGCCACTACCTTGTATTTGTATTTGGATTCATTTAAGCTCGTGGATAAACCAGAGGTGTAAGAAAATTTAAAGATGATGTACAACAACAAGAGCAGAAAAATACCAAATAAGATAAAGAAGGGATGGTAAAGCGCCAACAAGATGATCCCGAAAATGATCTGCAACAACGAGGACGAAAAGTCCAAAAGTAATTTTGACGCTCCTTTTTGAATCACCATGGTGTCAAAAAAGCGGTTGGCCAGTTCAGGCGCATATTTGTTGTGCAGTTCTTCAAACTTAATTTTCGGCAATCGATAACTGAAATCAAAGGAGGATCGGACAAATATTTTCTGTTGTAAGTTTTCTGTAATCCGAAGCTGCATGATGGCCAGTGTTCCGCCCAAGGCTACACCAATTACTACAATTAATACCAATAAAACCCAAGAGGCACTTACCCGACCGGATTGGATCAGGTTGATGATGGCTTGGATTCCCAAAGGCAATGACAAACTGATGATACCGGCAAAAATGGCATAGAAAATAATTTGCGTCACATCTTTGCGGTCCACCTTAAGCAGGTTGATAAAACGAATAAACGGAGATTGTTCCATAGTTAAGTAAATAATTTATTGACCAAATCACTGTAATAATGAGACGGCGACACCGAAGCTTTGCAATCTGTGATGGTGGTGAAATGATTCTGTAAAAAATGCTGGTGTAATGAGCCTTCCACTATCGAAGAGGCCAAGCTTCTGGCATAGGTATAAGTTGGATCAACTTCTTGGATAATGGCTACAAGGCGATTGACCACCGTTTTGTATACTAAAAAAAACCCTTCTCGGTTTTCTTGGTCAACCTCTTTGGTGAGAAAAGTTTTTGAAAATTCAAGAATAATTATTCGATTTAATACCGATTCATTGATGTGCGACGTGCTCAAATCGTCTTCAATTTTTCCGGCTAATATGTCAATCGCGCGATTGAGTTTTACTTTTGGATCACTCAAGTTGTTGGTGGCCATAATCAATCGGTATTCCATCCAACCCCAGTACCAGGAGCTCAAGTACATGAGAAGTTTGTGCTTGTTTTCAAAATACCTGTACAACGAACTTTCGTTTGATCCGATGCGTTCCCCTAGTTTTTTGAAGGTAAATGCATCAAACCCAATTTCGTCCAGCAAGAGTATACTGTGTTGCACAATTTTCTTGCCCAACTCTGACGACTCTGGGTTTTTTACATACAACTTGGTATTTACTGAAATTTGCACCTGTAGCGGTAAAGTATGCATGCCTTTGTTAATTAGTTCCCGCAAAATTAATAGTATTACTATTAAAAAAGAAATTTTAACTTTTAATTATAAAAAAAAGGCCTCCAATTGGAAGCCTTTGTGTTGAGGATGTTATTTTTTACAACAACGAATGTTGTGTCATCACTGCGGGTTTTTCTATTCCCATCAATTCCAAAATAGTTGGAGCAATGTCTCCCAAAACGCCGTCATGGACAGTTTTGAGTTCGGTGTCAATTAAAATCACCGGCACAGGATTTGTGGTGTGAGCTGTGTTGGGGCTACCGTCGGGATTGATCATTGTTTCGCAATTTCCGTGATCGGCAATCAACAAGGTGGTGTACCCGTGTGCCAAGGCCGCGGTAATTACTTTTTCTACACATTGATCTACCGCTTCGCAGGCTTTGATGGCCGCTTCCATTACACCAGTATGTCCCACCATGTCCCCATTGGCAAAATTGAGGCACACAAAATCCACGTTTTCTTTCTCGAGTTCAGGCACCAAGGCATCGGCCAATTCGTAGGCACTCATTTCGGGTTGTAAATCGTAGGTGGCTACTTTGGGGGAATTTTTAAGAATACGGCTTTCGCCCACAAATTCTTCTTCGCGTCCGCCCGAAAAAAAGAACGTGACATGGGGGTATTTTTCGGTTTCAGCGATACGAATTTGTTTTTTGCCTGCTTTTTCAAGGACCTCGCCCAAGGTTTCGGTTACGTTGTCTTTGTTGTAAATGACGTGTACGTTTTCGTAGGTTTCGTCATAATTGGTCAAGGTCACATAGTACAAGTTGAGTTGGTGCATGTTGTGTTCATGAAAATCCTGTTGCGAAAGCGCTTCGGTCAATTCACGCCCACGGTCGGTGCGGAAATTGAAAAAGATCACCACGTCATTTTCCTTAATTTGGGCCAATGGCTGATGCTGTTCATCAACAAGTACAAGCGGCTGAATAAATTCGTCCGTCACGCCAGCAGCATAACTGTCCTCGATGTTTTGCAATACATCTTGGGTTTTGGTGCCGGTTCCGTGTACCAATAAATCATAGGCCAGTTTCACGCGTTCCCACCGTTTGTCTCTGTCCATGGCATAATAACGACCAATGACCGAAGCAAGTTTGGTTTGGGTTCCTTGTAAAAATGCAGTCAAATCGCTCAAGTATTGTTTTCCCGATTTGGGATCTACATCGCGTCCGTCGGTAAAGGCATGCACAAAACTATTTCCTACGCCAGAGGCATTAGCTGCTTCAATCAAGCCACGCAAATGCGAGGTATGCGAATGCACGCCACCATCCGAAACCAAACCTAAAAAGTGTAGGGCTACCTTGTTTTCTTTGGCATAGGCAAAGGCTTTTTGCAATTCGAGTTCTTGAGACAAGGTGTTGTTTTTAACGGCTAAATTTATCTTAGCCAAATCTTGGTACACGATTCGTCCTGCGCCCAAGTTCATGTGTCCCACCTCTGAATTCCCCATTTGGCCTTCGGGCAAGCCTACATGCAAACCATCGGTACGCAATTGTGCGCTGGGGTATTGGGTGTATAAACTGTCTATAAAGGGAACGTTGGCGTTATCAATGGCCGAAACCTTGGGATCGGGGGATTTGCCCCAGCCGTCCAAGATCATCAAAATTACTTTCTTATTCATGGCTAATTATTTGTCGCAAATATAGCGTAAATGGGCACGAGCCCTTAAAAGGAGCAGTTAGATTTTGGTAAAAATTTGTAGATTTTTTTGTTAATTCTTCAACGAATTGTAATCAATAAAGTAGCGTACGCTCACCGAGAATACATGATTCAAAAAGCGGTTGTCGATGGCTTTATTAAAATTAGTGCCAAAATCAGTGCTAAAATCTTGCTCAAAAAAGGAGGAGCTGTTTCGGTATAATGCTGAAATTTGACTGCCCGGCGCAAACCACCACGAATAGGACAAATCCATGTTCCAGGTATTAAAATTGGAGTCCGGTGCAGTATAATTGTCTTCTGGGCTAATGTCACCGGAGTTTAAGAGTGTAAAAAACGCATTGTTTCTTGCGTAAGATAAATAATGCCGAACCGTTAAATTCAAACTCATTTTTTCATTGATTGCATATTTTCCAAACACCGAATTGGTATAAGTAGTAATGTCGCGTCGGGCCATAATTACGCCGCTATCGGTTAATGGATTTGTACTTGCGTCTTGTCCAGAATACCCAATGTTGTTGAACATTTTGTTGAAACGAAAGGAATACGAAAGGGTCAAGTGGTCATTGAATCGGTACTTTGGTTCAACCATAAAACCTAGTCTACCGCGGCCTTCTTGATTGCAGATTGCAAAAGAAGGGTTGACATCAATGGCAAAAGGCCGATTGTAGTTGGACGAAAAGTAAAGCCAACTGCCAACTATTTCAGGAATTTTAATGAATTTACTGTCGTCGGGCGTGCGTGCCTCATAAAAATCATAGGTTACATTTGGCCTGATTTCGACGCCATAACCAAAGTAGTCATTCTTTTTCGTGCTTGAATCTACAGATAGATTGATGCTGTTGCTTTGTAATCGTCCCGTCCGATTTTCAAATTCTGTTTCAGAATTCACTTGCAAGTTAAAGGTGTTGTATGTTTCAGTCGGGTTGATTATACGGTAACTGCCTTCGGTAATGAAGCCGTGAAAATGGGTCTGAAAATTGATGCCTAAATCGTTGTTGTCAAAATCCTTGGACACGTATTTTCCGCCAATTCCATACCGGAAATTTCCGCTTGTTTCTCCCAAGTAAATAGAAGTGTTAATCCCGCTTTTGTCTTGTCCAACCGCACTGTAATTGAGGTAACTGTATTTGAGGTCTCCTTTGGCGGTAAAGGTATTTTTGGGTGTATTTAAATCAAATAAAAACGCCGACACATTTGCGTCTTTGGCCTCTCCGTTTCGGGTTACGTTGGTGTTGATAAAACTTACGGAGGAGTTGGTGTTGAAGCGTTGATCCAATACCACTACATTGTAGTTGGTGGCCGGCTGCAGTTCAGCTTTTCGTTGGCTTCCCGTGTCCTCATTGGTTACGGTTACTTTTGTGTTTTCGGTTACGGCATTCAAAAAACCAATGCCCAATCCGTCTTTGGAACGGCCAGATATTTTTATGGCATTGATCAACTTAATACTGCTCGGAAGAATCGCCGATTCGTTGTTTGCGAGTTCCAAGTTGGGAGTTTCCCCAATACGGCGCGAATAAACCAAATCTCCTTTACTGAATAAATCGGTGCCTTCGGTAAAAAAAGGTCGGTTTTCGGTAAAACGTTGTTCAAACGGACTTAAGTTGAGCTCCACATTGTCAAATTTGGTCTGACCAAAATCGGGCACCAAAATCGCGTCCAAGGTAAACGCATCACTGATGCCGTATTTCACGTCCAATCCGCCTTTGAGTTCCCCATAGGTTTTTTGGTCTTGGTTGGCATTCAGGTAGAAGGATGAATAGGGAATTAAAAACAAGCGCGTGGGCGGTTCAATGTTTTCAATGCCCTCTAATATTCCCGACTGCGCACTCTCGTTGTTAATTTTGGTGTCGATAAAATTCCAGGTAAACAGTTGCCTGTCTCTGCGAATTTCCCGGTAAAAATTCACACCCCATTCTTGTTTTTTTGCATTCGAAAAACGCAGTGCCGCATAGGGAATCTTCATTTCAACCACCCATCCAAAGTCGGTTAACTCCGCTTGGCTTTCCCAAATGGCATCCCAAGTAAAATCTTCTCCGTTTTGGTTGGTGAAAATGCAATCCGCTTGCACGCCAGCTGCACTCACATAAAACCGAAAGTCCTGTTGGCTGTCGTTAAATCCGTTTAAGAAAATACCAAAATTCTCGGATGATCCAAAATTGTCTCGGGGACTTATCTCTTTTAAAAGTTTAGAGGTCTCATGGTCAAACAAACGCGCAGCTACATAGATGGCATCGTTGGTGTAGGCAATTTGTACTTCTGTTTTCGTTTGTTCGGAGATGGGTTTGCCATTATCCGGAAAAAACATCGTGAAATCAGTTGCTTTTGGGGCTGTTTCCCAAATGGTTTCGTTGAGTTTGCCGTCAATCACCATTCGGTCAGCTGTTTTTACAGCGGTAAGTCGTTTCTTTTGAGCAAAAGAAAAAGAGGTAGAAAAAAGGAAGGCGAATAATAGAATACAAGAAATAGCTCTCATAAATAGGCGTTTAACGAGAACAAATTTAGCCAATTAATTTATTCCCACAACCCTCAATTTTGCATTGGGCTTGGATCAGCGGGTTTTGTAATAGACAAAATGGGTGCCAATATCCCCAATTGTAAAGGGCTTGCCTATGCTTTGGTATCCCATTTTTTTGTAAAAAGAAATTGCTTTTTCTCGTGCATTCAGCCAAATTAGGTAGGGACTCGGTACCGTAATTTGCGACTCAGCAAATTGCATCAATTGTACGCCAATTCCCTTATTTTGCTCGGATTCCAGTACAGCCATTCCTCTAAACTGTAGCTGGGTTTCAGTTTCAAATAAATCACATTTTTCCACAAATAAAGAGAGTACGCCTATCAACCGATCGGCATCAAAAAGGCCAAAATGTTGGGTCGAATGCAGGTCGTCTCCATTAAATGCACAACTTTCTATTGGTTTCCCTTTGCGTAATACAGGGTGTCTCACCAAATAGGTTTCTGCTGTAGTGATGCGTTTACAAGTGTACATTAAGTGATATTTTATTTTTAACAAATTCAAAGTGAAATTGTTAGCGCATATGGGTTACTGTTTGATGTATATTTATAAAAATAAATTTGCAACAAAGAAAACTAATTCTATATATTTGCACCTCCTAAATGCGGAAGTAGCTCAGTTGGTAGAGCTCCAGCCTTCCAAGCTGGTTGTCGCGAGTTCGAGCCTCGTCTTCCGCTCTGAAAAAATCACCTCTAGTTTTTGCTGGAGGTTTTTTTATGCAATTTGGCGAGAAGTTAATCCCGATTCTTCGGGAAGCCTCGTCTTCCGCTCTGAAAAAATCACCTCTAGTTTTTGCTGGAGGTTTTTTTATGTCCAATTCCTATCGCCCAGTTCGGTGCCGGATTCCAATTCTACGGGATCTTTTCCTTGCTCAAACAAGCGAGCAGACAAATCGCCTTTTAACGTGATTGCCTCTCCTTTTACTTCAAGCCAACTTCCTTCGCGCAAGCCTAAAACGGCCGTTTTGTGGAAGGCGTGAAATTCTTTAATACGAGTTTCGCGTGTTTCTCCCATGTGTTTGGAATGCACATCCGGATCTAAATAATGCGGATTTAAATTAAACGGCAGCATGCCCAGAGTTGCAAAATCAGGGGAATACGCAATAGGCATGTCGTTGGTGGTGTGCATGCTTTGTCCCAAAATATTGCTGCCTGCACTGGTTCCCAAATAGGGTGTGCCTTTTTCCAATGTAGCTTTCAATACCTCAATAAGCTTATGTTGATACAGCTGCTTCACCAATACAAAGGTGTTTCCGCCACCGGTAAAAATGCCTTCGGCTTCCTTGATGGCTTTTGCTGGATCTTCAAATTCATGCATACCTTGCACCACAAAACCCCATGACTCCAATGTAGTCCGTACTTTTTGGGTGTATTCGTCGTGTGAAATCCCGCCAGGTCGGGCATACGGAACAAACAAAATGGTTTTGCAGTTTCTAAAGTGCTCCTGAACAGTGTCTTTTAAGTACGCCAAATAGCTTCCGCCGTGTAGGGTAGAGGTGCTGGCTACAACCAAGTTTTTCATAATACAATTTTAGGCCTTTTGGCAAGCGAATATACAACCTTTGTTTGTCAGAATAAAAGGCTTTGTTGCGCCAAGATTTCGTTAAAAGTAGCCGAAGATATGGTCAGGTGACGGGAAAACAATAGTTTTGTTTCCCAAGATTTAATATACGTATGCCCATGCGGTTTCCCTATTTTTTAGTCCTTTGTTTTTCCATGATGGCGGCTCACGTATGGGGGCAATCGGGTCCCGAAAAAACAGTGACTTTACGTGTAGTTGTCGATACTACGGGTATTGAAAAAGTGAATGTGGTAAACTTGCGCACCAACCAAACCCTTGCAACCAACAAAAAAGGGGCGTGCGCGGTCCGGGTGAAAATAGGCGATATTTTATTGATTACAGCGGTCAATCTAGAAACAAGACGACACGAAATCTCGGCCCAAGAATACGAAACCCAAGCGGCGTTGCAAAAAATGAGTTACCGCATTACGCCCCTAGAGGAAGTGAATGTAAACGAGAATGCACATATAAATGAAACCAGTTTAGGCATCGTGTCGGCCAATCAAAAAAAGTATACCCCTGCCACCCGCAAATTGCGTACCGCTCAAACCGGCCTGCTTGATCCGCTGCTTAATAAAATGTCGGGTAGAACTAGGGATTTGAAAAAGCAAGTCAAGGTCGAAGAAAAAGAAAAGTTATTGCTCAAACTCGACGGCTTGTACGAAGAGAAATACTATACAGACGTGCTCAAAATTACACCGGAGGCCATTCCCGGTTTTCAGTATTACCTGATAGATGATCCCGAATTTGCTGCTGCTTTAAAAGCCAAAAACAAAACCTTAACCATGTTTTATGTGAAGCGTTTGGCTTTACAATACAACGAAATTTTACTCCAAGAATCCCATGAGCAAGAAACCCAATCCAAGTAGCTATATCGGTTTTGTAGCTGCCGTAATTTTGGTGCTTTGCTCGGCTTTTGCGGTGCATAAATTTTACATGGGCATATACCAAGTAACGTATGCACCAGCTAAAAAAAGGCTGCAAATTGCCATGCGGCTCTTTGTGGATGATTGCAATACGGCTCTCTACCAAACCTATCAACAAAAAACCAAATTAGGAGATTCTCACGAATCGCCTTCCGACATGCAATGGATGAATACCTACGTGCAATCCCACTTTAAAGTAGTGCTAAACGGAAAATCTTACCCCATTCAGTTTAAACGCAAAGAACTAGAAAACAATGTATTGGTTTGTTATTACACCTGTGAGGAAGTGCCTAAATTCAATCGAGTAGTACTGGAAAACACCCTATTTACCGATGTGTTTCCCGATCAACAAAACATGATACAAGCCCAATTGTTTGGCAAAAAGCAAAGTGCCTTGCTCACGCAAAGCGTTGTCGAAGCTGTATTTGTCAATGACTAATTAATCAAGAAAAATCGCTATTTTTAGCCCGTTTTTATAACCTTTTACCAAGAAGATTCTATGAGAAAATGTGTCGCCCTGCTGTTGTTTTTGTCAAGCAGTATTTTAGTTGCCCAAGAAGCCGTTAAACCCAAAGAAAAGGGCTCGGTTGATGTGAATAAATTTCGTCAAAACTACGATTTGTTTGCCACGCCCAATATGTACCGCACGGCATCGGGAGCGCCAGGTCCGGAGTATTACCAGCAACAAGCCGATTACAAAATTGACATCGAACTCGACGACAAAAACACCCGTTTGTATGGGGTTGAAACCATTACTTACCACAACAACGCCAAGGAATCGTTGGATTATTTGTGGATTCAATTGGATCAAAACCAGCAAGCCAAAAACTCCTATTCAAAATTGGTGGGCAGCAACAAAACCGATCCAGCCATGAGTCCGCAGGGCTTTTCGCGCAACTATTTGGAAGAAAAATTTGATGGTGGATTTCGCATTGATTACATCAAAGATGCTGCTGGGAAACCCATGAAATACACGATCAACCAAACGATGATGCGGGTTGAATTGCCTAAACCATTGGCACACGGACAACGCATTTCAATGACCATTAAATTTTGGTACAACATCAACAACTACATGCTCGATGGCGGTCGTTCGGGCTACGAGCACTTTGACAAAGACGGCAACAACCTGTATGTATTAGCGCAATTTTACCCCAGAATGGCGGTCTACAATGATGTTGAAGGTTGGCAAAATATGCAGTTTTGGGGCAGTGGCGAATTTGCACTTCCCTTTGGAAATTTTGAGGTGAACATAACCGTACCTGCTGATCACATCATGGAGGCAACAGGCACCTTGCAAAACAGAAGTGAGGTATTTACACCGGCCCAATTGCAACGCTATGCTTTGGCCGAAAAATCCTTTGACAAACCCGTAATTGTGGTTACCCAAGCCGAGGCCGAAGCGGCTGAGAAATCATTTTCAACCCAAAAGAAAACCTGGAAATTCAAAGCCGAGAATGTGCGTGACTTTGGAATTGCCACTTCGCGCAAATTCATCTACGACGCCATGGCGGTAAAGTTGGGCGGTAAAAACGTAATGGCGGTATCCGTTTATCCCAAAGAGGGCAATCCACTCTGGGAGGAGTATTCTACAAAAGCCGTGGCACACACCTTAAAAAGCTATTCCAGTTACACCTTTGATTATCCCTATCCCAAAGCGGTTTCGGTGCACGCCAACGACCAAGGCATGGAATACCCGATGATTTGTTGGAATTTTGGTCGTCCAGATGCTGACGGTAAATACACAGATCGACTCAAATACGGTATGTTGGGCGTGATCAT
>Ga0315908_10000304_pt1 | contig 39394 bp, 39 predicted proteins | sample LakEriMetagenome_12_FD_203520 | JGI IMG/M metagenome (GOLD analysis project Ga0315908, IMG submission 203520) | Freshwater fungal communities from buoy surface, Lake Erie, Ohio, United States - Buoy 4 MA124 | ecosystem: Environmental > Aquatic > Freshwater > Lake > Lake biofilm | place: USA...
CATCGGCGCCAAAATGACGGGACAATTGATTTCAATATTGCCGATTTGGATAGGTTTCAGCTGCATTTTCAAAACTTGCCTAAAATTTAGGCAGGCCGTTACCCGCTTTCGGCTTGGCGGGCAAGTGCGCTGTCGCTAGAGCGCGGCTATGGTATCTGTACCCATCAATATTGCGCTCATTGTTGCCGCTGGCTCTGGAAGTCGCGTGGGCGGAGATATTCCCAAACAATTTCGTCCGGTACGCGGCAAACCCATGCTGCGGCACAGCTATGAAGCGCTGTCCGCGCATCCATCGATTTCCAAGGTGTATGTGGCCATTGGCGCAGGCCAAGAGGCCGAGGCTTTGGCAGCACTGCGCGGCCTGCCCGCGGCGATCTTTGTTCAGGGCGGCGCGACGCGGCGGGAGAGCGTGCATTTGGGCTTAAAGGCGATTGCAACCGATGGCGGCGCAGACCGGATCCTGATCCATGACGCCGCGCGGCCATTTCTGCCCGGCACAGTCATTGACGACTTAATCAAAGCACTCGACGAAGCCCCCGGCGCTGTTCCTGCCTTGCCCGTTGTCGATAGCCTTTCCAGAGGCGATCAAAATCTCTCCGAAACCGTTGACCGCGCACATTTGTGGCGTATCCAAACACCGCAGGCCTTCGCCTTCGCCGATATTTTCGCAGCGCACGAAATTTGGACCGGCGACGAGCCCACCGATGACGCCCGCATGCTGATGGCAAGTGGTGGGCAGGTTCGCATTGTTGAGGGATCAGAAGCGCTCAACAAATTCACCTTTTCAACCGATTTTGCAGGATCGACTATGCCGTCATTTCGAAGTGGCAATGGATTTGACGTGCATCGCCTCGTTCCCGATGCCGAACTATGGCTGTGCGGCGTACTTATCCCGCATGACAAGGGGCTTGCGGGGCACAGCGATGCGGACGTCGCCATGCATGCGCTCACCGATGCGATCTTGGGCGCTATCGCCAAGGGCGATATTGGCGACCATTTTCCGCCGACCGACCCGCAATGGCGCGGGGCATCATCAGACAAGTTTCTGGCCTATGCGATGCAGCTCGCTCGCGACGACGGCTATGCACTCGCCAATGCCGACGTGACCATCATTTGCGAGCGCCCGAAGGTTGGTCCCTTCCGGGGACAGATGCGGCAACGGCTGGCCGAAATAATGGCTGTTGATGTTGATTGTATATCGGTAAAGGCAACAACCACCGAGATGCTGGGTTTTACAGGCCGCGGCGAAGGCATCGCTGCGCAGGCCACAGCTACTTTTGAGAAACATTGATTATGGAAACCGTTTTACCCGCTGATATCGCGCAAATGGCCGCGCGTGTTGTTGCCGAAAACAAGGCCGCTGGCCGCACTGTCGCTGTTGCTGAAAGCTGCACGGGTGGGCTGGTGAGCTCCGCAATCACCGAAGTCCCCGGCAGCAGCGCCATATTGGGATCGGGCTATGTAACATATAGCAACGAAGCCAAAATGACGATGCTGGGCGTCAATGAAGATATCATCGACACCTTTGGTGCTGTGTCGGTCGCCGTCGCATGGGCGATGGCGCAGGGCGCGTTAAAGAAAAGTGGCGCAGACATTGCCGTGGCGATCAGCGGTGTTGCTGGCCCTGATGGCGGAACAGCGAACAAGCCAGTGGGCACGGTCGTCTTTGCAGTCGCGCTAAAAGGGCAAAATCCTGAAGACGTGGTCGGCGATAAGAAAGCGTTTGGTGAAGATAAAAGCCGCGCTGATATCCGCGCCTTTGCAACGCTTTATGCGCTTGAGCTTTTGCTGCCGCCTGCCCCGTAGAGTTCATCCGCACGGTCGATAAAGGCCGTCGTCATTTTGCGCAGGGCTGAATCAAAAAACTGCCCGGCCAATGCCTCAAACACACGGTTGCGGAATGAAAAATCGACCGTGAAATCCACAATCGATCCGCCGCCCGCGACATCTTCAAATGTCCAAGCGTTATGCAAATGCTTCATGGGGCCATCGAGATAATCAACGACAATCGACGAATGCGGGGTTTTGACGACCCGGCTGCTGAAGGTTTCCCGAAGAGATTTGAAGCCGACAATCATGTCCGCCAGCATTTCGCCTTCTTCATCCTTGCGAATGCGGATGGCACTGACCCACGGTAAAAATTCGGGATAGCGCGCCACATCGGCCACCAGATTGTACATTTGTTCCGCACTATGCGGCAAATGACGGCGTTCGTGATGGTGCGGCATTCGGGCTGTTACCGCTTTTTGGCCAATTGCGCCGCGCGCGCATCGCGCATTTTCGCAAAATCATCGCCCGCGTGATAGCTCGACCGTGTGAGCGGCGAGGCTGCAACCAGCAAGAAACCCTTCGCACGGGCAATCGCCGCATACGCGTCAAATGCCGCTGGCGTCACAAAGTCCATCACCTTTGTGTGCTTGGGCGTTGGCTGCAAATATTGCCCCATCGTCAGAAAATCGATGTCCGCGCTGCGCATGTCATCCATCACCTGATGCACTTCCATGCGCTCTTCACCCAAACCAAGCATGACGCCCGACTTGGTAAAAATAGACGGGTCGTGGCGCTTTACGGTCTCCAGCAAGCGAAGCGATGCATAATAACGCGCACCGGGCCGGATCGTCGGATACAGGCGCGGAACAGTCTCTAGATTGTGGTTGTACACATCAGGCCGCGCGGTAACGATTGCTTCAACCGCGGCTTGCGCCTTGTTCCGGAAATCCGGCGTCAGGATTTCAATCGTGGTGTTCGGTGTGTTGCGGCGCAGCGCCTCGATCACCTTCACAAACTGGCTCGCGCCACCATCGGGCAAATCGTCACGATCAACCGATGTAATGACGATATGTTCAAGGCCCATTTTTGCCGCAGCAATCGCCACATGCTCGGGTTCTAAGGGATCGACCGCGCGCGGCATTCCGGTTTTGACGTTACAAAAGGCACATGCGCGGGTGCACACATCGCCAAGGATCATCACGGTTGCGTGCTTTTTGGTCCAACATTCGCCGATATTTGGGCAAGCCGCCTCTTCGCACACGGTATTCAAATTTAAGTCCCGCATCAGCTTGCGGGTTTCATTGAAACCAGCGCCAGTAGGCGCCTTGACGCGGATCCAATCCGGCTTGCGTTCGCGCACGGGGCGGTCGGGTATCGATATCGGAACGTTCATGCCGTTCGAATAGCCGCCATGCCTCAACTTGCCAACTGCAACTTGCCTGCTATGGGTTGCAAAATTCGCAAAGAGGTTATGATGATAATCGACACATTGACGTCGCCGGTAATTCTCTTTTTCGTTCTCGGCTTCGTTGCTGCTGCACTTAAATCCGACCTCAGCATTCCCGAAGCCTTCGCAAAAGCCATGTCCATCTATCTGATGGCCGCCATTGGCTTAAAGGGCGGCGTTGAGGTTTCGAACAGCGGCGTTACTGCAGAAGTGGCCGCTGCCGCGTTGGCAGGCCTAGCCCTCAGCTTTCTTTTGCCGGTCATCGCATTTGCTTTGCTTCGGCAATTTGGCGGGCTTTCCAAAGTCGACGCCGGCGCGGTGGCCGCACATTATGGCTCGGTCAGCGTGGTTACGTTCGTTACCGCAAAAGAAATCCTCACCGGCCAAGGTCTCGGCCCAGCAGGCTATATGGTCGCCGTTCTTGCATTGATGGAAACCCCCGCCATTATTTCGGGCCTTATGCTGGCACGGCGCGGCGACAAAGATACGGCCGAAAAATCCTCCACGCCATGGCACGAAGTCCTCACCAATGCCTCGGTTATGATTTTGGTCGGCAGCTTCATCATTGGTATTGTTGCCGGCAGCGATGGCTTCGCGCCGATCAAGCCGCTGTTTGATACCGGCTTCCGCGGCGTGCTTTGCTTGTTCCTGCTCGATATGGGGCTGATCGCAGCACGGCGGCTTATCCAGTCACGTAAGATGAACCTTCGCTTGGTTAGCCTCGCTATTGTCATACCTTTGTTGAATGGAGCAATTGGCACAATTATCGGAACATTGGTCGGGCTGGACGTTGCGTCGGCCGCTACGCTTGGCATTTTGGCGGCAAGTGCCTCGTACATTGCCGTTCCGGCAGCAATGCGGCTTGCCCTACCCAAAGCCGACCCCGGAATTTACCTCAGCATGTCACTGGGCGTAACCTTTCCTTTCAACATCATCTTTGGCATCAGCATTTTTGCGGCATTCGCCAAAGCAATAGGATGATTTATGATTCAAACTGTCAGCCGTAAGCGGATCGAAATTCTGGTGGATACGCCGCTTGTGCCGCGTGTTGTCGCGCAATTGAAAGCGGTCGATATATCTGGCTGGAGCGTGATTCACGTCGATTCTGGCGGTGGCCGCGCCGGTGCATGGCAAGATGACGATGTCACGGGCGCAAGCGCCAAAACCATCGTGCTTGCCATTGCATCCGAAGCCAAGACATCCGGCTTGATTGAAGCGATTGCGCCATTGCTGGACAGCTATGGTATGTTGCTCACCATCGGCGATGTGCAGGTTGTGCGTGGGGAAAGATTTTAATGCCCGAATTTGCTGTGCTGGTTGAAGGATATCGCCGCTTCAAATCCGACGCTTATGTCCGCCAAAAAGCGCGCTATGATGAGCTCGCCAATGACGGTCAGGCGCCCCCAATCATGATCATTTCATGCTGTGACAGCAGGGTCGATCCAGCAACCGTTTTCGACACAAAGCCCGGCCAAGTGTTCGCGTTGCGCAATGTGGCAAGCCTTGTTCCGCCTTATGAGATTGGCGGGGGTTTACATGGTGTGTCCGCTGCCATTGAATTTGGGGTAATGGGATTGGAAGTGCGGCACATTGTTGTGCTTGGTCACGCCCAGTGCGGCGGCATTAAAGCATCATTAGAAGGTGCGAATATCGGCCACGGGGGGCACAGCTTCATTGATGGCTGGGTCGACATTATCCGCCCTGCCCGCGAAAAGATTTTAGCATCCGCATCTGACGACCCCCAACATGATTTGGAACTGGACGCCATAAGGGTGAGTTTGAAAAACCTGCGCACATTTCCATTCATTGAAGAGCGCGAGCAATCCGGCCAGCTGAAGCTACATGGTGCCTATTTCGGCATCGCCGACGGCATCCTTCACGTGCTCAACGACCAAACTGACCAGTTTGAGGCTCAATGACCCATCAGGTCGCCTTGCCCGCCTTTTATAACGACCTTGACGCGAGTTTTGCCGAAGCGTGGAATGTCGTTGCAGCCGGTGTACCGGACAGGAACAGCCCCGCACACACGCCGACCGTCGGTACCGTTGATGCGAACGGCACGCCGCAATTGCGCATTATGATATTGCGCGCTGTGTCGCGTGATAGCCGAAGCTTGCGCTTTCATACCGACGCACGGTCCGACAAGATCACGCAATTGCAGCACAAAGCGGCGGCCAGCGTTTTGTTCTATGACCCTGCGGCAAAGGCGCAGATCCGGCTATCCGGTCGCGCCCATATTGCCGCGCAAGGCGATGTCGCAGATATAGCCTGGTCCGGTTCAACGCCATTTGCCCGCCGCTGTTATATGGCCGAAGCGGCCCCCGGGACACCGATTGCGCAACCTTCATCAGGATTGCCCGAATGGATTGAAGGCAAACAGCCAGAAGAAGAACAATTGGCCGATTACCGCGGCAATTTTGCGGCTTTGATGTTTCAAGTGGACAGCATTGAATGGTTATATCTGGCCAATGCAGGGCACCGGCGCGCAAAATGGCATTGGGACCAAACGCAAAATCTATGGCTTGGGAACTGGCTGGTTCCCTAAACCGCGGCACATTATCCTAATGGCCAAAGCGCCCTCCTCTGCTGCATTGGCGTTGCAGAGGAGGGTTCGCTTCATGCCATCATTAACGCGTCATCTTCTTATAGGTTGCACGATGCGGACGGGTGGCTTCGTCGCCAAGGCGGGCGATTTTGTCTTCTTCGTATGATTCAAAGTTGCCTTCAAACCATTCGACATGGCTGTCGCCTTCAAACGCAAGGATATGCGTTGCAAGACGGTCAAGGAAGAAGCGGTCATGGCTGATGACCACGGCGCAACCTGCGAAGCTTTCCAACGCTTCTTCAAGAGCCGAAAGTGTTTCCACGTCCAAATCGTTGGTCGGTTCGTCGAGCAGAAGCACGTTGCCGCCTTGCTTCAACATCTTCGCCATGTGCACGCGGTTGCGTTCACCACCGGACAATAAACCAACCTTTTTCTGCTGGTCGGTCCCCTTGAAATTGAATGCACCAACATAAGCGCGGGTCGGCGTTTCATGCTTGCCTAACTTCATAAAGTCGGCGCCGCCCGAAATTTCTTCCCACACATTCTTGTTGGGGTCGAGATCATCGCGGCTTTGGTCGACAAAGCCCAAACGGACGGTTTCGCCGATTTCAACTTCACCAGAATCGGGCACTTCCTGACCGGTGATAAGGCGGAACAACGTCGATTTACCCGCACCGTTCGGACCAATGACGCCCACAATGCCGCCCTGCGGAATGGTGAAGGACAGGTTTTCAAAGAGCAATTTGTCACCATAAGCTTTGGTGACATTTTTGACCTCAATAACCTTGCTGCCCAAACGCTCAGGTATCTGAATGACGATCTGCGCCTTGCCCGGGGTGCGGTTTTCTTGCGCCTCGACCAGCTGGTCAAAGGATTTAATACGCGCTTTCGATTTGGTTTGCCGGGCCTTTGGACTTTGCCGGATCCACTCCAGCTCGTCCTTAATCGCCTTTTGACGGCCGGCGTCTTCACGCGATTCCTGCTCCAGACGCTTCGCCTTCTTTTCGAGATAGGTCGAATAATTGCCTTCATAGACAAAGTAACGACCGCGATCGAGCTCAAGGATCCAGCTGACGACATTATCCAAGAAATAGCGATCGTGGGTCACGAGAATGACGTTGCCCTTATAATCGACCAGATGCTTTTCCAGCCATGCAACCGACTCTGCGTCCAAGTGGTTGGTCGGTTCGTCGAGCAGCAATATGTCTGGCTTTTCCAGCAACAGCCGCGTCAGCGCGATACGGCGCTTTTCACCGCCCGACAGGCTGGTGACAGGGCTATCGCCGGGGGGGCAACGCAGCGCGTCCATGGCAAGCTCCAGCTGGCTATCGAGCGACCAGCCATCGACGGCATCAATCTTTTCCTGAAGCGTGCCCATTTCTTCCATGAGCGCGTCAAAGTCGGCATCCTCGGGCGGATCGCCCATGATGGTCGAAATTTCGTTAAAACGATCCACAAGGTCGGCAACCGCACGAACGCCGTCCATGACGTTTTCCTTGACCGTTTTGTTCGGGTCAAGCTCTGGCTCCTGCGCGAGATAGCCGACGCGTATATGTTCGCCGGGCCACGCTTCGCCCGTAAACTCTGTGTCCATTCCGGCCATGATTTTCATCAGCGTGGATTTACCCGTGCCGTTTGGCCCAACAATGCCGATCTTTGCATCCGGATAGAATTGCAGATTGATGTTGTTGAGGACGGGCTTGCTTGCGCCGGGGAAGGTTTTCGTCATTCCCTTCATTACGAAGCTATATTGGGCTGCCATGGGCTTTAATTCCTGTGTTGCATTACTTTTGATTTGGCCGCTTCCCTAGCTATCTGCGCGTTTCGCCGCAAGGTGGGATTGCAAATCGCGGCGATGCGATTAAGCCTGCCAAGCATGAAGAAAAACATACTCTTGCTCGCCGCAGCCTCCACGCTGTTCCTTTCGCCATCATTCGCACTGGGCGCGCCTGCGTCGCCGGACAGTGCGTCAGTCGCATCGATCCGCGACAAAGCGTTGCAGAATGATAGTTTCGCCTATGACATCGTCGAAGGGCTCACGACCGAAATCGGCCCGCGGCAGGGCGGCACCGAAGCCGAAGCGCGCGCGCGGACTTGGTCGGTCAGCAAACTAAAGGCACTCGGATTTGATAATGTCCGCGTCGAGGAATATCAGATGCCCACATGGGTGCGCGGCGAAGAAACCGCAGCCATCGTCGCGCCGTTTACGCAGAAACTCGCCATTGCCGCATTGGGCAATAGCGGCAGCACCGGTGAAGCCGGGCTCGAAGCTGAAATCGTATATTTTCCGACGATTGATGAACTGCGCGCAGCGCCCGATGGCAGCTTGAGAGGCAAGATTGCTTTTGTCAGTCACAATATGAAAGCCACGCAGGATGGCAGCAGCTACGGTGCATTTGGCCCTGCCCGCTTTGTCGGCCCGAACATCGCCGCGAAAAAGGGTGCTGCGGCCATCGTCATCCGTTCAATCGGAACCGATTATCATCGCAACCCGCACACGGGGAACACCAACTTTGACCCCGGCGTCACGCCCATTCCGGCTGGTGCATTATCGATACCCGACGCGGAAAATCTGGAGCGTATGATTGCGCGCGGTAAGCCGGTGCGGTTGAAGTTAAAGCTGACCCCAAAAAATGTCGGGATGCAGACGTCTGGCAACGTTTTGGCCGAAGTTAAGGGTTCCAACCCCGATCTTCCCATGATTGTCATCGCCTGCCATCTCGACAGCTGGGACCTTGGGACCGGCGCCATTGATGACGCCGCAGGTTGCGGCATCATCGGGGCAGCGGCCAAGCATCTGAAATCCATGGGCCAACCCAAGCGCACCGTGCGCCTGTTGTGGGCTGGCGCTGAAGAAGTCGGCATTTGGGGCGGCCGGGATTATGGCGAAAAGCATGCCACTGAACCACATGCCCTCGCCATGGAATCGGATTTCGGCGCTGGCAAAGTCTGGGCCGTGGATTTCCGCTTGCCCGAAAGCGCGGCGGCGCTTCGCGGCCAGATCGTTTCTGCATTGGCCCCGCTGGGCGTTGTTCCGCGCAAGGAATTGGCCGGCGGCGGCGCGGATGTTGGCGCGATAATCGCCGCGCAGAAATTGGGTATCATTGACCTGCAGCAAGATGGCACGAAATATTTTGACCTGCACCACACGCCAGACGACACGCTCGACAAGATCGACAAAGCCGAATTGCGTCAAAACGTCGCGGCATGGGTTGCAACCTTGGCGCTCGTTGCAAATTATGACGGCGAACTAAAGCCAGAGGCAGCGCGTTGAAACACGCCTTTGTCTTGGCGCTCATGCTTATGGTTGGGGGCTGTGGTGATACGGCCCCAACCGAAGCGGGCAAGACCGATGACGCGGACACACCAGAGGCCGTGCAGAAAAAGGAGCTGGCCGCACAAAAGCTGAGCATTGAACAAGCCGCGGAAGAAGCCACGAAGCTGATTGAGGCGGATGCAAAGGCTGAAATTGATGCGGCCAATGCAAGCGGCGGCGTGGCGCAGTAAGCTCCCGACGGACCGGTCACCGACGACCGTCAAATATCCGCCAAAATGACTCTGCGGCCATATGATGAGCGGTCACCGCACATGCCGTACGCGGTTACGCCACTGCTATCCGTGATCAAATTGGAATTCCGAAGAAATGGTCGGGGAGACAGGATTCGAACCTGCGACCCTCTGGTCCCAAACCAGATGCGCTACCAGGCTGCGCTACTCCCCGACATGGGATCACTGGTATAACAATGTCCGCGCGGCTGGCTGCCTGCCAGACTTCACAAAAGTGAAACTGGTGGGCCCGGAGGGACTCGAACCCCCGACCTAGCCGTTATGAGCGGCCAGCTCTAACCAACTGAGCTACAGGCCCTGACCGGCTCGCCAACTGCCTGCGGGCCGATAGCCGAACTTTGGGCGCGCTTGCAAGCCTTTATCTCATCAAAAAGATATAAATCGGCTCGCCTTGACGATTTCCGCCATCGTTGGTGGTCGAACGCCGCTATTCCGCAAGCGACCAAATATGCCCCACTGCCCCGCCATGTCATTATCGTTCTTCGTCCATTAATCCGGTTCGCCCGTCGCTGACGGCTGGAAGGGACACGATCAGGGCTTGATTGTAAAAACGTAAATCCCCGCCAACATTTCGGGCAAGGCTGCGCACGAGGCGTAACGAAAAGCCGAGCCCAAGCAATGGCGCGTCATGAGATTCATCGAGCGGACCGGAACCGAAAAGCTCGCTCTCGTCCATGTCGGCAAGCTTTTTCGGCAAGCTAAGCACGAAACGGTTAACCGCGTTTGACCCAGGCTCCGTCCGGAAACGACCATCAAGGATTTCGCCAGCCTCGCAGCCGATAATCACTGCGGACAACAGCCGTTAAAAAAGACGTTCTGCCACATCGCTTTCCAACGCAAAGGGGCGCACCGGATGGGCATGGACCAAGTTCAGGGTAACGTGCAATGCGTCGCTCAGTTCGCGGAGGCGATCTGCCAACCGAAGCGAAAGCCACGCGCAATCGGTTGAGCCAACCTCCGTAACATAGGTTCCGGTCTCAATTTTTGCAGCGGTTGAAAGATCATCAAAGCCCGACAGCAGGCGCTGGGCATCGTGCAGGATGTTACCGGCTATTGTGCGATATTCCTCGGTCACGGGTCCAAAGAGTTGCTGTTCAATGATTTCGGAAAAGCCAATAATCGCGCTCAACGGCGTACGCAGTTCGTGGATCAATTGCTGGATATTTTCCGCGTAATGCGTGTCACCTTCCGGAATGTGCGCGACTTCCGCGAGATTGGGGCGACGCAATATCCCGCGATAGCCTTTGAAGCGGCCGCTTGCAGGTTCAAAAAACGGTGCCGCGTTGATCCGCCAGTCCCCCGCAATCGCGGGCGCGCCGCACAGGCGCATGCGCGCATTTTCAAGCGGCATTTTTTGCCGAAAGGCAGCGGCGCCAGAGGCATCTGGTCCAGGCCCTGCGTCAAATGCGGGCTCCGTGATATTCACGCCAACAACCGCCCCCGCAGGCGCGCCTTCAATCCAGCTGATGGTGCCATATTCGTCGGTTTCGAAGCGTATTTCGTCAATGGGTTCGGCAAACGAAACAACCCGTTCGATAGACGCCTCGGCCGGTATTTCAGCCGGGTCGTGACGTTCCCGCTCAACCCGCAATTTTTCGATGCGGTCAACAATGTCGCGCATTTGCAAAACGTGCGGTGCACGCACGACCGTCTGCGCCTCGGCTGTGCCAAGGGCCAGCGCGAAGTCTGCAGAAGAGCTTGATCGAAGCGCATGCAGGGTCATGGGGCCAATGTCCCCGCGGTTGCGCGAGAACCCGCGCGCACGAGTGGACATATGGGGGACGATGTCCGCCCATTCGGTATCACTCAGCCGCGCGCCACTGACCGCCGCTGCGGCAACCGCCGGAACATCACCCGACAGCAGCAATACCAAAGGCGCAGAACGCAGTCGCCCAGACAAGGCACGTACACATTGTTCGCGCACCGTTGCGGGAACAATGTCCATAAACTGCCGCGCTTTGTGTAAGCCGGAGGCGACCGCAGCCGGGTCAAAGTCCCAAGGGTTTTGCGCTAATATATCAACCAGTTGCTGCCATTTGGTAGGCAAGCCAATGCCGTCATCGTCCGCCTGACGCAAAGTGGCTTCAAGGCGGTCGTCAAAGCGCAAATTCGCACATCCTAATGCTATATTATCCGTGGTGTGGCCGCGGGATAAACCGATATCAGGACGTGCGAAAGCGACAAAATTGGTGCGTCACACTTTGGGACAATTGCAATATAATATAATTATATTATAAAGCGGGGGCATTATCGAAATGGAAATAACAAGATCATGGCTAATATGAACCTAGATGCGATAGATATGAAGCTTTTGGCGGAATTGCAGGCTGATGGTCGCATTACCAATGTGGAACTTGCATCCAAGGTTGGGTTGACTGCCCCGCCATGCTTGCGGCGTATGCGCGCGTTGGAACAGTCTGGGACGATTAAGTCCTACCACGCAGATGTCGACGCAAGTGCCTTGGGATATACAATCACCGTGTTTGCGATGGTCAGCTTGAAAAGTCAGGCTGAAGAAGATCTGAAGGCATTTGAACAACATGTTCGGGCGCTCCCCGATGTGCGCGAGTGTCATATGCTGAATGGCGAAATTGACTTCATCCTCAAAATCGTTGCGCGCGATCTGCAGTCATTTCAGGAATTTCTGACATCGCAGTTAACGTCCGCGCCCAATGTCAGCAGCGTAAAAACGTCGCTGACCATTCGTACCGCAAAAGACGAACCGGGCGTACCCATACCGATGGCATAAAAAAAGGGCCCGATTGCTCAGGCCCTTTTCAATCAATTATCGCAAAGCTTAGGTCGCTGGTGTTGCCGCGGGCGCAGCCGCTGGTGCAGGCTTTTCCAGATGGTTGATATAGATCACCCAATATTCGGCAATTGCCTTGCGGTTTGCACCATTGATCTGCGCAAAGTCGGCCTTCGCGCCAGCATAATCGCCGAGCATGGCTTTCGACATGGCAAGGCGGAAGCGGGTGCGGTCGGTCTGGTTTCCGCCATCCTTATCCAGCACGGGACCTTTGCTTAACGCGGTCTCGTACAGATCCTTGGCTGTTTTATAATCCTTATGTGAGAAGAATGAGTCGCCTGTCAGGGTCGCCAGCATCGCTCTGGGGCTCGCTTTCGCCGGTGCGATCGTTCCCGCCAATGTGCGTGTATCTTCCGCCAAGCGGCCCTTAGCTTCGTTGTAACGCTCACTGAAGGTCACGTTGTTCCGTGAGATGATGCCCTTTGCAAAGCCTTCGTCCAATACAGACACAGCCTCTGCAGGATAACGCACGCCGATATAGCTTAAGCTATCGAGATATTCGGCATATTCTTGTTGAAAGCGCAATCCATTCGTCGCGCGCATCAAGCGCATGAGGTCAAGCGACTCTTCAGGGTTGGTGTTGAGTGAACGGTTGAAGAACGCAAGGGCATCATGCCAGAAATCGGGGTTGTTTTCGGCGATCACCAAATCTTTGTAGAAATTGGCAGCACCGGCATAATCTTTCGCTTTCGCAGACAGGTTGGCGGCACGAACGACATAGGCTTTGTTAACCGCTCCGGCTGCCTTGCTCGCGGCGATGGCCTTGCTGATCCAAACGATAGCGTCAGCATCTTTATTCTGCTGCGACATGGCGTTGGAAATCAAAAACTCGATATTGTTGGCGCGATAGCCGAGGTTGTACGCGTCCATCATATTCTTTTCAGCGTCGGCAAATCTTTTGCCATCATAGGCAATCGCGCCCTTGCGGAACGTATATGCCTGCTTCATTTCAACAGGGGTCGTTGCGGATGCGAGCAACAGATCGATACCCTGATCCTGCAATGCCGTATCTTTCGACACCACGCCGATGTTCACTGCCAATATGCCCGCTTCATAACGGTCGTCATCATTGGCAATGGCGGCAAGAATCTTCGGAAATTCAACCTTCGCTGCAGCAGCATCCTTCGTTTTGTTCAAAAGATTGGCAACGGGCACATAGGCCGCAATGAACGGCTTGGAATAATTTCTCTTGGGAGCCGCAGGTGTGGCTTCCTTCCCCTTTTTTTCCTTTTTGGGCTTTTCATCGGACTGCGAAAAAGCAGGCGCAGCGGTTATAGCGGCGAATGAAAGTGCAAGGGCAAATTTTGAAACCAGCTTCATTTAACTCTCCGGGACTATTGGTGTATTGCCATGGGCTTTGGTTAACGTCGTGTATAGGACCTTGCCATCTTCAGTGCAATTGACATAGCGCAGTCGCATGAATCCCCGTTGAACGAACCAGAGGAAAATTCAAGTGCCAGAACGCACCGCAGTGATAATTGGCGTACGTGGTGGCATTGGTGCCGCGCTCGCCGATGCTTTGGATGCGGGCGATCAATATGACCGCGTCATCCGACTGCATCGGACAAGCGCGCCGGCCGTCGACATATTGGATGAGGCAAGCATAGCCGCCGCAGCAGGCGATTTGGCGGGCACAGCGCCGCAATTGGTCATCGTGGCCACAGGGTTATTGCATACAGCCGCCAAAGGGCCGGAAAAGAGCCTGCGCGAGCTTGATCCTGAATGGATGATGGAGAATTACCGCATCAATGCGGTTGGCCCCGCTTTGGTGGCGAAACATTTTCTGCCGATCATGGCAAAGCAAGGCCCGATCTGCTTTGCGGCGCTTTCCGCCCGCGTGGGCAGCATCTCGGACAATCGCCTTGGCGGATGGCATAGCTATCGCGCATCGAAAGCCGCGCTCAATATGTTCATCCGCAACATTGCGATCGAATGGCAGCGCAAAAATGCGCAATCTATTGTGGTTGCCCTGCATCCCGGCACCGTCGAGACGCAGCTGAGCGCACCATTTAAGGGCAATCCAGCGCATGAACGCCTCCTCCCTGCCCGCGCTGCTGCGGATATGCTTGGTGTGCTTTCAGGCCTGAACCCTGAGCAAAGCGGCCAGATTTTCGCGTATGATGGCAGCGTCGTCGTCCCCTAATCGCAACCTCTTCGTGAATCTGTGGATAAGCTGTAGAAAACACCCCTATTTGGGCAGTCGCTTGTGGTCATATGACCGACTTGGGTCTATGGCTTAGAGCACCAAAAAATATAAGGATTTTCGCGCTGTGAGCGACGACATAGTTACAATGGACCCATCGGACATTTCGCCAGTCGACATCGTCGATGAAATGAAGTCGAGCTACCTCGATTATGCGATGTCGGTCATTGTATCCCGGGCCCTGCCTGATGTACGTGACGGCCTTAAGCCCGTTCACCGCCGCATTTTGTTCGCAAGCCAGGAAGGCGGCTTTGTCGCGGGCCGGCCCTATCGCAAATCGGCAAAGATTGTCGGCGACGTCATGGGCAACTATCACCCGCATGGCGACAGCGCGATTTACGACGCCCTTGCCCGTATGACGCAAGATTGGTCGATGCGCGTGCCATTGATCGATGGTCAGGGTAACTTCGGTTCGATGGACCCTGATCCGCCAGCATCGATGCGGTACACCGAAGCACGGTTGAACAAGGTCGCCAATGCGCTGTTGGATGATCTCGACAAAGACACCGTTGATTTCCAACCCAACTATGACGGCAGCCGCGAAGAACCGCAGGTTTTGCCCGCACGTTTCCCCAACCTGTTGGTAAACGGCGCTGGCGGTATCGCCGTCGGTATGGCCACCAACATCCCGCCACATAATCTCGGCGAAGTTATCAAGGCCTGCTTGGCCTATATCGATAATCCGGCCATTTCCATTGATGAGCTGATCGAGATCGTCCCTGCCCCTGATTTCCCCACTGGACCGTTGATCCTTGGCACCGGCGGCGCACGTTCGGCCTACCGCGAAGGCAAGGGCTCCATCATGCAGCGCGCCCGCCACGAGATTGAGGAAGGAAAAGGCGACCGTCGCTCTATCGTCCTGACCAGCATTCCGTTTCAGGTCGGCAAATCCGCTTTGGTCGAAAAAATCGCCGAAGCCGCGAAGGACAAGCGCATTGAGGGCGTTTCCGACATTCGCGATGAATCCAGCCGCAAGGGCGTGCGCATCGTCATCGATCTGAAGCGCGATGCGACGACAGATGTGGTGCTCAACCAATTGTGGCGCCATACCCAGGCGCAATCGAGCTTCCCCGCCAATATGCTCGCCATTCGCGGCGGACGGCCAGAAGTCCTCAACCTGCGCGACATCATTGAGGCATTCATCCGCTTCCGTGAAGAGGTTATCACCCGCAGAACCAAGTTCGAACTGAACAAAGCGCGCGAACGGGCGCATTTGTTGCTTGGGCTTGTCGTTGCCGTCACCAATTTGGACGAAGTCGTCCGCATCATACGCGGATCAGCCAGCCCGGCCGAGGCGCGCGCTGCGCTGATCGCGCGCAAATGGCCAATTGCGGAAATCGCGTCGTACATCAAATTGGTGGAAGCCGTTGAAACCGAAGTTTCGGGCGACAGCTACCAATTGTCGGAGCTTCAGGTGCGCGCCATTCTCGAACTGCGCCTGCACCGTCTGACGGCACTTGGCCGCGATGAAATTGGCAAAGAACTTCAGGGGCTTGCAGAGAGTATCGCAGAATTTCTCGCAGTTTTGGGCGACCGCGTAAAGCTGTATGCGGTTCTGCGTGAAGAACTGGTCGCCATTGACGCTGAATTTTCGACGCCACGCTTGTGCGAAATCACCGCAAGTTGGGACGGGCTTGATGACGAAGACCTCATGGAGCGCGAGGAAATGGTCGTCACCGTCACCCATGGCGGCTATATCAAACGGACAGCATTGGCCGCTTTCCGCGCCCAGAACCGTGGCGGCAAGGGCCGCGCGGGTATGGCGACGAAGGACGAAGATGCCGTCACCGAGTTGTTCGTCACCAGCACGCACACACCCGTATTGTTCTTCTCAAACATTGGTAAGGTTTACCGCCTAAAGGTTTGGAAGCTGCCCGAAGGCGGCCCATCGACCCGCGGTCGGCCCATGGTCAACCTGCTGCCATTGGGCGAAGGTGAAGTCATTTCCAACGTTTTGACGCTGCCTGAGGACGAAGCTGAATGGGGCGGCCTCAGCGTCGTCTTTGCCACGGCCAAGGGCTATGCCCGCCGCAACAGCATGGACGCATTTGCCAATGTCCCCAGCAACGGCAAAATCGCCATGAAGTTCGAAGGCGAAGATGCCGACGACAAGCTGATCGGCGTGGAATTGTTAAGCGCCGAAGACGACGTCTTGCTAGCAAGCCGCAATGGCAAGGCGATCCGCTTTGCCGCCGACGATATTCGCGAATTCCAAAGCCGTGCGTCGACCGGTGTTCGCGCCATGAAGCTTGCAAAGGGCGACGAGGTTATTTCGCTATCCATCCTTCAGCGCGTGGGCACCACGCCCGAAGAGCGCGAAGATTATCTGCGCTTCGCCCCATGGAAGCCCGAGAAGGAAGGCGAACCCACAATGTCGGCAGAACGCATCGCGGAGATGGCGGAGCGTGAACAGTTCATCCTGACCGTATGCGCCAATGGCTATGGCAAATTGTCATCGGCTTATGGATATCGCCGCACGGGCCGTGGTGGTCAGGGTATCACCAATATCGACAATATCGAGCGCAACGGCCCCGTTGTCGCCAGCTTCCCCGCAACAAAGGGTGATCAGTTGATGCTCGTCACCGACCAGGCAAAGCTGATCCGTATGCCACTGGACAGCCTTCGCGTCCTTGGCCGTGGCACCGCTGGCGTGCGCTTGTTCAACGTTGGCGACAATGAACATGTTGTTGGTGCAGCGAAGATTGACGAGAGTGATGATGAGGCAGACGGCGCAATCGACGACACGAACGAGGTTGCATCCGCAGTAGTCGAAGTAGCCGAAGGAAACGAACCCGTATGAGCACAGCGCATGTGATTGCCGCAGTCCTTGCAGCCACCACGCAAAGCGCACCTGCTGCCCCCGCCGCTGCGCCAAATGATTATGCGCTCGAACAGAATTGGTTATGCCGCCCAGGCCGTCGCGACGCGTGCAGCACGCCTAGCCTTGACGTAACCGAGGTTGCGCCAAATGGAACGCGCACGGTCCGCACGGTAACGCGGGCCAAAGCACCTGAAGCCGATTGCTTTTATGTATACCCGACCTTGTCATATGATCCGGGCGGAAATAGCGACATGATCGCCAATGACGAAGAGCGCCGTGTCGTTGAAGCACAGTTCGCCCGTTTTGGCACTGTGTGCCAAACCTTCGCGCCGATCTATCGCCAATCGACCTTAAGCTGGTTGCGTTCCAACATGATCGGCAACCCCATCCCTATGGACCCCGAGCTGCGCTATAATGACGTGCGCGATGCGTGGCGGCGTTACATGGCAGCCGATAACAAGGGGCGGCCATTTGTTCTTGTTGGACATTCGCAAGGATCGGGATTGCTCAAGCGCCTGATTGCTGAGGAAATCGAAGGAAAACCAGCTGCGACGCAGATGTTGTCGGCTATGCTTGCGGGCACCAATGTTGCTGTGCCCAAGGGTAAGGACCAGGGCGCCGATTTGAAACAGACGCCTGTGTGCCGGAAAGCAGGGCAGACCAATTGCGTCATTGCCTGGACAAGTTTTCGTGAAACCTCGCCGCCACCTGTGAACGGCCGTTATGGCCGTGTGCCAGACCCCGCGCAGGAAACCATTTGCGCCAACCCCGCTGCGCTTGGCGGGGGCATGGCAACAGTGAACGCACGTTTTCCCTCTGGTGCAGGGATCGGTGACTTGGTGACAGATAGCACGCGCTGGACCAAAGACAATGCCCCCGTTATCACGCCAACCGTCGCTGTCCCCGGACTATACGCAGCGCAGTGTGTGACGGTGAACGGCGCGAATGTCTTGTCAGTCCGCATAAACGCAGACCCTGCCGACCCCCGTATTGACGATGTCGGCGGTGATGTCCGCTTTGGCGCATTTGTCGCGCAGGACTGGGGACTCCACCTGATCGACGTATCGCTGGTTATGCAGGATATGGTGGATCTGGTGCCCGTGCAGTTGGCGGCATGGAAAGCGCACGGTCGTTAAGAAGCGTTTCGTAACAACGGCTGCAATGTAGGATTTGATTTGAGATCCTTCACGCAATCAACCGACTTGGCCACGCTTTCTCAATGTCGATATTTTGTGAATATGCCAAAGCGCAATGTCATCGTTAAAGCGACAAACGAGACAGTCAAAACATCGTCGCTGGGCGCTTTTGTCGCTTTAGAACGCCGCGCGAACGGGCGTCAGCTTAATCGCGCTCTTCGCCTGCGGCATAATGCCCGCGTTTGACCAAGGTCTGCGCCACGCCGACGGCAATCATCAACACGCCGAAATAATAAAGATACCAGATCGCGATGCCCGAAACCTTCGAATTTGCGAGCGGGCCAAGTTCGGCGAATATCAGCAAGTCCGAAATGACGAACAACACCGCGCCAAACCCGACACGGTAACGGGGAAAATTGCTGCTCCACGCCATCGCCGCCATCGCGGCCAAAATGACGCTATAGGCCGCAACCTGAACCGCTTCGTCGGTGGTCGGCGGAAGGCCATAGGCAATCACCGGCGTCAGCAGGAAAATCGCGATTGCGAGGAGTTTCTGACTAAACGTCGGCGCCACCCGCCTGTGCCGGAAATAAAGCCAGATGGCGACCAGATGACCGGCGGCAAAGGCCAGCGCCCCTGCAACCATGCTGAATTCAATCAAACCGTCGCCCAGCGCATAAAAGGACAATATGACCGCCAAGGGCACAAATTCCCCCACATGATGTCGGTGCAGCGCAAAGGGCACAAGCAAGCCGACGGCCGCCATTTTCCAGACGAGGGCGATCAGTCCGCCCTCAAGCGGCAGAAACAGCCAAGTCGCAGGAAAGCTGATACCTGCAACAAGGCTGGCAAGCAGCCACGGTCGTTTATGTGCGAGATCCTGCCCCAAATTTTTTCCCCAACTTATGTGCGTCGTCATGCTGAACTTGGTTCACCTTCGGTGACTGACGTTCCAGCATCCATCGTGCCACGCAAACCGGAGGGCAGAGAGGATAAATGGACCCTGAAACATGTTCAGGGTGACGATAATTCGACTTTCAAATGCTTGGCTAAGCAAGAGACCCCGTCAGCACAAGCGGAATGTAATTGATCATGCTATCCGCGGTCAGCCCCGGCCCCGCACGCACGCCAATGTCGCCATGCAGCCACGCAGCCACGCAGCCATACAAGCGGCGTCAAAGGCGGGTACGCCCTGCGCCATCAATCCGCAGATCAGGCCGGTCAGCACATCCCCCGACCCCGCGGTTGCCAGCCATGGCGATGCATGGCGGTTTACGGCAACACGCCCGTCGGGCGCGGCGATGTGGGTTTGCGGACCTTTCAACAGGACCACCGCCCCCGACCGCGCCGCCACCGAGTATGCTGCCGCCGCGCGATCTGCGATATCGATATCGGGAAACAGCCGCGCAAATTCTCCGGCATGTGGGGTCATGACGTCATTTGCGCCGAGATGTTTGAAAAGCCGCGCAGAATCGCCTGCGAACGCGGTGATGGCATCGGCATCCAGCACCACCGGGATATCGCGCTTCAGTAGGGCACAGACAATATCCGCGATGCCCGCCCCTGCCCCCGGCCCAATGGCGAGCGCTGTCACGCGGTGGTCAATACACGCCAAATCATCATCCGCCTCACGCAGCATGATCGCGGTCACATGCGCGTCCTGTTCCGTCAGCGCGGCCTTGTCGCCTAATATGGTCACCAGCCCTGCGCCGACCGCCAAAGCCGCCTGCGTCGACAGCAGCGATGCGCCAGTTCGAAGCGGCGGCCCGCTCCACACCATCGCATGGCCCCGGCTATATTTATGCGCGTCGGACGGCGGCGGCACCAGCGTTGGCCGGGTGATCGTGCGGTCTTCAGTGAGGTTAAGCTTAAATCCCATAGTCCATCTTGCCGCTTTTATCTGTGCAGCGTCAAAGATTTTTGATAGCCGCCGCACATGACCAAATCATATGACGTTCAAATTATCGGTGGCGGCTTGGCAGGGTGCGAGGCAGCTTGGCAATTGGCGCAGCGCGGAATGCGGGTGAAGCTTTCGGAAATGCGCGGTTCAGGTGACATGACGCCAGCGCACCAGACCGATGGCCTTGCCGAACTGGTATGCTCAAACAGCTTTCGTTCCGATGATGCAGAAAACAACGCCGTGGGCCTGCTGCATCAGGAAATGCGCGATTTGGGATCGCTGATCATGCAGGCGGCTGAAGTCGCGAAGGTTCCGGCCGGATCGGCGCTCGCGGTTGACCGTGATGTTTTCTCAGAAACCGTTACCAAACATCTGGAAAGCAACCCGAATATCGACATCGTGCGTGAACGCGTGGATACCATTCCGGCGGACTGCCCGGTCATCATCGCCACGGGTCCGCTGACCGCGACCAACCTTGCCGAAAGCATCATGGCGAAAACGGGTGAAGACCGCCTCGCCTTTTTCGACGCAATTGCGCCGATTGTGTACCATGACAGCATCGACATGGACGTCGCATGGTACGCCTCGCGCTGGGACAAGGGCGAAGGTAAGGATTATATCAACTGCCCGATGGACGAAGCGCAATATCGCGCCTTTCATCAGGGATTGCTGGATTCCGAAAAGTCGGAATTCAAGGAATGGGAAACCAATACGCCCTATTTCGAAGGATGCATGCCGATTGAGGTCATGGCGTCACGCGGGCTGGATACGCTGCGCTTTGGCCCGATGAAGCCCGTCGGGCTTGATAATCCGCGCACCGGGCGTTGGGCCCATGCCGTGGTGCAGCTGCGTCAGGATAATAAGCAAGGCACTTTGTGGAACATGGTCGGGTTTCAAACCAAGATGAAACATGGCGCGCAAGTCGAACTGCTGCGCACCATCCCCGGGCTGGAAAAGGCCGAATTTGCGCGGCTTGGCGGCTTGCACCGCAATACCTTCATTCGCTCGCCGATCCTCTTGGACCGTCAGCTGCGGCTAAAATCATCGCCGCATATCCGCTTTGCAGGACAGATCACGGGCTGCGAAGGCTATGTCGAAAGCAGCGCGGTTGGGCTGATGGCGGGGATTATGACCGCAGCGGAGATTTCAGGGCGGACCGTCACCCCGCCGCCACCCACCACCGCGCTTGGTGCGCTTTTGGGGCACATCACGGGGGATGCGCTGGCCGATGACTATCAACCCATGAACATCAATTTCGGGCTCTTCGCACCGCTGGACGAAAAAGTGCACAAAAAATCGCGCAAGGCCGCGATGACGGGCCGTGCGCGGACGGACTTAAACAGTTGGATCAGCGCTCAGCAGGTTGCGGCTTAACAGCGGAATCCCGGCTTTTCGGCCTGTTTCGGCCGGGTATGCGCAAATTCCTTGCGGGTGAGCAACTGGTCCTTGTTCCTGTCCGCGCCCGCAAAGCGCTCTCCGGTGGCCGCAGCCCATTCTTCGAAAGTGAGCAAATTGTTGCCATCGCGGTCCAATGCCTTGAACGCCTTCGTTCGGCTGCCCATCATTTCAATGCGGGAAATAAGATCGTCCCGGTTGCGATCATAGCGGTTGAAACGCATTTCCTCGCGACTTGCCTTTGGCGCTTCGGGCGGCGCTGGGCCGAACGCAGGCGCATTTGCTCCCGCTTGGGGCAAGGCATCAGAAATCGCCTCAGGCGGCGGCGCGGCGGGGATCAGGTTCGGCTGGTTCGACTGTGTCTGCCAGAACCAAAGCCCTGACACGACGAGCAACAATGCCGCTACACCGCCAACCAATATCCGCTGCATGACCTTCCCCCATGATGACATCACGGCGATAGGGCCACAAAGCTACCACCCCGTCAAGGCATGCCCGATAAGCCGAAAACCCGTCACCTTTCGAACCGACATGGCCAAAATGGACAAGGGGCGAAGTTTTCGGCCTTTAGGGAGCGCCGGAAGTGGTTGATTATCGAACGCAACGAATTTTGAAGGGAATTCCACACGCAACGCATCAAGAGCCCATTGATGTGACAAAGAACTGATATCACACCCCTCGCCTGCCCAAGCGGCGTAAGATCCAAAGATCGTGCGACCACGCAAAGCGGCATGTGCTTCAACATCCTGAGCGGCCCACTCATCCTCGCCCAGCAACAATTCCCATGCCGAGACCAAGTCCTGCAACGCTAACGATGAAATGACATCTCCATACGCGCCGAGCGCTTGCAGCAAAGGTTCGCCCTTTGGTCGCAGCGCGGGTTCCGTAGCAAAAGCATCACGCCACCATGCCAATTTGATTTGCGCGATCATCGGCTCCCGCGCTTTCCGCACGATGTCGGCAAAGCGCATATCCAATTGCAGCAACAGGGTGAAAGCAGGCCGAAATGCAACGGGCGTGTAGGCGACCGCGAGGTTGGCCGGAGGTGGCAGTTGTGGCGGGATGCCGTTCATGTCGTCATTCGCTTCACGTCAATAAATTTTCTATGGTTAACGGTTAGGTAACCCTGCTCCTTCAAAGAACACTTACTACGACGCGCGTAGAGGGTGTCGAGAATCCACTGTGGAAACCAGGGGACGCCAACTGTGAAGAATGTCGAGGCCAACAAGGTGTCTGGCGTGATGTCGCGCCTGCTAAAAAATGAAGAAGGCAATGTCCTTGTTCTTTTCGCTGTGGCGGTGATTCCGTTCTTCGGTCTTGTGGGCGGCGGTGTCGACATGAGCCGCATCTATCTAACTCAAACGCGGTTGCAAGGTGCTTGTGATGCCGGTGCGCTCATAGGCCGTAAAACGATGGGAATTGGCACATGGGCAGCCAGCAACCCCTCCCCCTGGAGGTGTATTAATGTTCGTTGAGCTGCAATATTATTTCAAACCAATGATCGTAAACGGCTTTTCGAACCTGACCGATAGGACGATCAGCCAAGTTGCACCATGGTCGTGCGCGAGAACCGCGACACTGTTGGCCCCACTGGAAGCGACGGGATATACAATAATGAGAAGGTCACCGTCTCCACCTGTTAAAGCGGGGACGGCGGATACCCTCTAAAGCCCTAACGTTTTGCGAACACCAGCGGCGATCTTGTCCGCATTGATGAGCGTCGCCTTCTCAAGATTTGCTGCATAAGGCATCGGAACGTCTTCGTTCGTGATACGCAAGACGGGAGCGTCGAGATCATCGAAGCCCTGCTCCATACACACTGCAAGGATTTCGCTGCCAACCGAACACACCGGCCAGCCTTCTTCGGCCACGACAAGCCGATTGGTTTTTGCAAGGCTCGCCAGCACGGTTTGCGTGTCCAGCGGACGAATGGTGCGCAGGTCGATGACCTCGGCACTGATGCCTTCGGCGGCTAACGTGTCAGCTGCATCCAATGACAGCCCCACGCCAATCGAATAGCTCACGATAGTAACGTCCGTGCCTTCACGCACGACCCGCGCCTTGCCAATCGGCAGCACATGGTCATCCCCTGCGGGAACTTCAAAGGTGCGGCCATAGAGCAGTTCGTTTTCGAGGAACACAACGGGGTCCTCGCAACGGATCGCGGCCTTCAACAAGCCTTTGGCGTCTGCTGCATCATAGGGCGCAATCACAATCAGACCGGGTACGCTGGCATACCATGGCGCGTAATTTTGACTGTGCTGCGCACCAACGCGTGCTGCGGCACCGTTTGGACCACGGAACACAATCGGACAGCGCATCTGGCCGCCCGACATGTAGTTGGTCTTTGCGGCGGAGTTGATGATGTGATCAATCGCCTGCATCGCAAAGTTAAACGTCATGAATTCAATGACGGGGCGAAGCCCGCCCATTGCGGCGCCCGTTCCGATGCCTGCAAAGCCATATTCGGTAATCGGCGTATCGATAACGCGGCGCGCACCGAATTCGTCAAGCAATCCCTGCGTGACTTTGTAAGCGCCTTGATATTCGGCAACTTCCTCACCCATGACAAACACCCGGTCATCACGGCGCATTTCTTCGGCCATCGCGTCGCGCAAAGCTTCACGCAACGTAACCGACTGCATCGCAGCGCCATCGGCTGTGACGGGCGTCGCCTTAGGGGCGGCCGGAGCGACGGCAACGACGACCTCAGGAGCAGGCGTTGGTTCGACGGAGGGCGCAGGGGTGGTTTTTGCGGGAGCGGGAGCGGGAGCCGCAGCCTCGTCATCGCTTGAGATCAGCGCAATCACGGTGCCCACCTTCACACCATCGGTGCCCTCGGGCACGGAAATGGAGGTAATCACGCCCTCATCAACGGCTTCAAACTCCATCGTCGCCTTATCGGTTTCGATCTCCGCAAGGATATCGCCAGACTTGACGCAATCGCCTTCCTTGACCAACCATCTGGCAAGTGTGCCTTCTTCCATTGTTGGCGAAAGCGCGGGCATTTTCAGTTCGATTGCCATCAATATTGCTCCACCAACACGTCAGTATATAGTTCGGACAAATCCGGTTCAGGTGATGCCTCCGCAAAATCAGCAGATTCATTCACGATTTTCCGGATTTCCTTCTCAATGGCCTTCAACTCGTCATCGTCCACGCCAAGGTCGGCCAGATACGCCTTGCATCCCTCAATAGGGTCGCTGTTGTCTCGTACCGACTGCACTTCATCACGGCTTCTGTACTTCGCCGGATCGGACATGGAGTGGCCGCGATAACGGTATGTCTTCATTTCAAGCAACACGGGACCCTTACCGCTGCGCACCCAATCCAATGCAACCTCGGCAGCACCCCGCACGGCGAGAACATCCATACCGTCAACCTGAATGCCGGGAATGCGGAAGCTTTCGCCGCGGCGGTACAATTGGTCCTCGGACGACGCACGGTTTACGCTGGTGCCCATCGCATATTGGTTATTCTCGATGACGAATATGATCGGAAGCTTCCACAATTCCGCCATGTTAAAGCTCTCGTAGACCTGCCCTTGGTTGGACGCGCCGTCGCCGAAATATGCGAGGCACACCCCGCCATCGTTCGAATATTTGTGACCGAAAGCAAGGCCCGCTCCCAGCGAGACTTGCGCCCCGACGATGCCATGGCCGCCGTAAAATTTATGCTCAGTCGAAAACATATGCATCGACCCGCCTTTGCCTTGCGAAATGCCCGCCGCACGGCCAGTCAATTCCGCCATAATCAGATTTGGATCAATGCCATATGCCAACATATGTCCATGGTCACGATAGCCTGTGATGACGCTGTCTTTGCCCGGCGTCAGCGCGGATTGGAGCCCAATGGCGACGGCTTCTTGGCCGATGTACAAGTGGCAAAAACCACCAATTAGACCCAGACCATATAACTGCCCCGCTTTTTCTTCAAAACGGCGGATCAGCAGCATGTCGCTATAGAATTTTAAAAGCTCTTCTTTGGTCGCCTTATATGGCTTTGGTTCGCTCGGACGCTCGCGGTTGGCGCGCGCGGCGTCTTCGCTCACGCTGGCCTTCTTCGACACAGATTTTTTCGCTGGGGTGGTTGCCAAAACAAGTTCCTTTGGTGGAATTTTTATATGCGCATGAATTGTCGCCTAGTCAAAATCGACCGACGTGAAAAGCGCTTTTCCGCAACGGAATGCACTGCATAGCTATTCATTCTATGACGAATGTATCACTTTAAAGGAACGACAACCTCGTCAGGCGCAACAACGTTCAATTCCTTGCGCATTAATTCGCCAGCCAAATCAGGGTCGACATTATCGCGGTCCAGAAGCAACTGCCGATTCCGCAGAGCATCCCGTTCCTTTTGCAGCTTTGCCAGTTCAATTTTGCGCTCACTCAGCGCCGCCCGATAGTCCGTCCATGCAATGATGCCGGTTGGCCCAAGAAGCGCATAAGACGCAATACCCAGCAAAGCGACAAGCGCCAAAGCCGGCCCAATCACCGACTTCACATATTCAGGCTTTCGGTTTGAACGCACCATATTCAGACAGAATCATATTTTCGCAATAATGGCAAGAAAGGAGGGGTCAGCGGAAAATACCCTGCCCTGCATATTGCGCCGATGCACCCAGTTCCTCTTCAATGCGGATGAGCTGGTTGTACTTCGCCAACCGGTCGGACCGGGCAAGGCTTCCGGTTTTAATCTGGCCGCAATTTGTTGCCACTGCCAAATCGGCGATGGTCGCATCTTCGGTCTCGCCCGAGCGATGTGACATCACGGCAGTATACGAAGCTCGGTGCGCCATCGATACCGCAGCCAGCGTTTCCGTCAGCGTGCCAATCTGATTAACCTTCACCAACAAAGAGTTGGCAAGACCTTTGCCAATGCCCATTGCCAGACGCTCTGGGTTGGTGACGAATAAGTCGTCGCCAACCAACTGGACCTCGCGGCCGATCATGTCGGTAATGGCTTTCCAACCTTCAAAATCGTCTTCGCTCATGCCATCCTCAATAGAGCGGACTGGATAATCCTTGCAAAGTGCAGCGAGGTAATCCGCCATTTCATGCGGAGAAAGCGAGAGACCTTCGCCGGAAATTTCATATTTGCCGTTGCGGAAAAATTCGGTCGCTGCGCAATCCAGGGCGAGTACAACATCCTCACCGGCTTTAAACCCAGCCTTGTCGATTGACGTCATGATGAAATCAAGTGCGTCACGCGTGGACGCAAGATTTGGCGCGAATCCGCCTTCATCGCCGACCGAAGTCGCCAGACCCTTTTCATGCAGGCCTTTTTTGAGCGTATGAAAAATTTCAGAGCCCCAGCGAACAGCTTCGGAAATCGATCCCGCGCCAACGGGCATGACCATAAATTCCTGAAAATCAATCGGGTTATCGGCATGTTCACCGCCGTTAATGATATTCATCATCGGAACCGGCAGGACATGCGCGTTCACGCCGCCAACATAACGATATAGCGGCAATCCACGCGCGTCCGCAGCTGCTTTTGCGACCGCCAAACTAACGCCCAAGATGGCGTTCGCGCCCAGGTTCGACTTGTTGTCGGTTCCGTCCAAGTCGATCATCACGGCATCGACGTTTTCCTGATCTTCCGCGTCGAGTTCCAACAACGCTTCATAAATCGGGCCATTAACCGCTTCGATCGCCTGTAATACGCCCTTGCCCATATATTTGGACATGTCGCCATCACGCTTTTCTACGGCTTCATATGCGCCTGTCGAAGCACCCGATGGAACGGCGGCGCGGCCAAAACTGCCATCTTCCAACAACACATCGACTTCGACTGTCGGGTTACCCCGGCTGTCCAAAATTTGACGGGCATGTATGTCGAGGATCGCAGTCATGGAAAGCTCCAGTAAAATCGTGGTGGGAACAATGTCAGCGCGTCTATCGTTGTGTTGATGATTTGGCAACGACGCTAAGACATATGGATTTTAAATGTAATTTTATGGTGCTATAGTTGACTAAGGCACCGCCCGTACAAATATAAGATATAGTGGCGCCCTTCTGAGTGCCCGCACTTAACCGATAGGAGCATATTCCCATGGCCGAAACTGAAAAGCCAAAAGCGGCAGCGAAACCAGCGCCGGTGAAAAGAGCAGCCGCTAAGCCTGCGGCTGCGAAGACAGCAGCAGTAAAGCCAGCCACCACTAAGACGGCAAAACCCGCTGCGGCGACTTCGGCTCCCAAGGCCGTGGCAAAGGCGCAGCCTGCTAAAGGCAAAACCGACGGTGTTACATCAAAGGTCAAATCAGAAATGAATGATTTCAAATCCAAAGCAGCGGACAGCGCACGCGCCGCGGCTAAAAAAGGCAAGGACCGCGCGACAGAAGCCGTTGACAGCATTGGCAAACTTATCCGTGACAGCGCTGCGACCATCGATGACAATGTCGGCAAGCAATATGGCGATTACGCCCGTAGCGCAGCAGACAAGGTTGAAGGCTTCGCTGGAAAGATGGACGCAAAAGATGTCGACGCCTTGGCCGATGACGCCCGCCAATTTGTCCGCAAGAGCCCGGCAGTTGCGGTTGGCGCTGCAGCAGCCATTGGATTTGTGCTCGCACGGCTCATTCGCTCTGGCGGCAAGGACGCCTAATTAGACAGCATTAGCGGCTTTGCAAAAGGCCGCTTTTGACCGATAAGTGAAACCAATGATTATGGATCAGCATCAGGACGAATTGGTGGAGGATAGCCCGAAACCGGCAGAAGCGACCGCAAGCGAACAGGTTTCGTTGGTGATGGAAGACCTGCGCGCGCTGGTGAAGGCAGAAATGCACTATTACCGTTCGCGTCTTGATTACACGCGACACGTGTTCCGATCGGCGTTCATCTATGGCGCGATTGCGGCGTTCGCACTCATCGGCGCATCAATCGCGTTTGTTTTGGGGCTCGTGCTAACTTTGGCCCCGTTAATTGGTCCGCTGGCGGCTACGTTGGTTGTCACTTTCACGTTTATCGTTGTTGCGTTCATTTTCGGATCGCTGGCACGAAAATGGATGAGGAAAGTTTACTTTCCAGAAACGCAAGAGAATGTCGACGATCTTACCTGAAGACCCGGTTGTCACAGACCGCGAAAGCGTCATATTGTCGCATGCAGAACGGCGTAATCTTCGGCGTAAGCTTAAGGGCAGCATCGACGTTGCTCAGGATATTCTCAACCCCCGCAACCAGATCCGCAAGCTGGTCGCGTTAAAAAAATCGCAGGCAAAAAAGGCTGCGGATGAGACCATCCAAGTCGTGAAGAACAAAGCACCGTTGATCGGCATAGTCGGCGCAGCGACATTATTGGTGGCCGCCCGCCGTCCGATTTCGCGTTGGATTTCAAGCCTGCGAAAGAGTAAAACAAACACGCCAGACGGCGATTGATATAGGAACGAAACATGAGCAAGATTGGCGACACCATCAAAACCGCAGCTGACAGCGCGAAAGACAGCCTTGCAACCGCGAAGGCGAAAACGACACAATCCACTGCCGCAGCACGTGCAAAGGCATCTGAAGCATATGAAAAGGGCAAGGGCAAAACAAGCGACGGCATCGACAAAAATCCGTTGGCCATCGTTTTGGGCGGCATCGCGATCGGCGCAATCGTCGGCGCGCTTTTGCCGCGTACGGAGCGCGAAACAAAAGTTTTGGGCAAGGCTGGTAAAAAGCTGAACAAAAAGGCTCGGAAAATGGCCGAAGCCGCGAAAGCCGCCGGTAAGGATCAAGTCGAAAGCCTTGGCCTGAACGGCGACGCGTTGCGTTTGCAATTTAGGGACCTTGTCAGCAAAGCCGCTCTCGCTGTAAAGGCCGCGAGTCAGGCGGCAACGGATGCTGCCAAAGAAAAATAATTGGAAAACAGCGTGACCGACACAAAATTGCACCTCGTCTTTGGTGGACGGGTTGAAAACCCACAGACGTTGAAGTTTACGGATTTAGAAAAATTGGACATTGTTGGCATGTTTCCGGACTATGCCAGCGCAGAAGAAGCATGGCGTGCCGCCGCACAGCGCACGGTTGATGATGCCGAAATGAAATATGTCGTCGTTCATTTGCACAAGTTGCTGCAACCCGGCGCGTAAATCCCGCAATGGACGTTACCCTGACCCCATCAGGGTGACGTCAAAGCCTTAGGCGTTACGATAGCGCCACAGCAACAATGGCCGTGCCAGCGCTAATCCCATCACAAAACCGCCTATATGCGACCAGATGGCAATGGCGATGCCTAATCCCGGTCCGACAAAGCCCATTGCGAGGTTCAGACCAATCCACGCAAAGGTCAGATGCAGCGGACGCGCGATCGCTGCAGGAACCGGCCCCCAAGGCTTTGGCTGCCTGTTCGGGAACAGCAACAGATACGCCCCAATGACACCCGATATCGCGCCGCTTGCGCCGATGGCAGGCGCCATCATATCCAGTGACATCGGCAATTGCAGATATGCCGCGAGCCACTCAGTACCCGCAGCAGCATAAGCCGACACCATATACAGTGCCAAGAAGAGACCGCCGCCCAAAACGCGCTCAACCATTTTGCCGATCAGCAAAAGCATCAGCATGTTCATGATGACATGCGCCATCCCGCCATGCAAAAATGCCGCCGTGAGCGGCGTAAGCAACGCGGGCACGAGAAATGTTATGTCCGCAAACGCAGAGCTATCACCGCTTAAACGGGCGGGAAAAAGCCCGCCAGCAACGACAGCATATTGCCACAAGGACGGCACCAACAAAATGGCAGCTATTGCCAGATTGATGATAACCAGCGCGTTGGTGACAGGTCCGCGGGGAAACTGCATGTCAAATATTACGGCGCTTCATGACGAAACGCATGTTCAGATGAACTCGATTTTGGATACGAGATAGAATTTGTCACCCGATGGTACCGTCACTTCGACTTCATCGTCGGCGATACGCCCGATAAGCGCGCGGCCCAATGGCGAGTTGTACGAAATACGACCCGCCTTTGCATCGGCTTCGGTTTCACCGACAAGTTGATAGCGCACAGGCTTGTCATCTTCGTCCAACAACGTCACCGTTGCGCCGAAGACAATCTTGTCGCCAGACAAAGTTGTCGGATCGATGATTTGTGCACGGCCAATTTTGTCTTCGATTTCTGAAATCGCAGCTTCAACCTGACCCTGGCGTTCCTTGGCGGCGTGATATTCGGCATTTTCCGACAGATCGCCATGCGCACGCGCTTCCTCAATTGCTTCCACAATCAACGGCCGCTCATCACGAAGGCGTTTCAAGTCGGTTGTCAGCTTTTCATAGCCTTCAGCCAACATCGGATATTTCTCAAAACTCGCCATCAGGCAAAACCCTTCGTCACAAAAACATCCCGACCGGAGAAATGATAACCATCAATCCGATATGCAGTTCAATTGTCGGGGAACGATACTGCTCGTGTTAATAATAGTCTTGAAGTGGCCGAACTTCAAGTTGCCGTTGCTGCAGTGCCGCAATCGCCTGTGCAACCGCAATGCTTCCTGCGGCTGTTGTATATTGCGAAACCTTGCCAACCAACGCGGAACGGCGGATTTCTTCGCTGTCTTTCAGGCTCTGCCAACCTTCGGTGGTGTTGAAGATCAGGTGGATTTCACCATCTTTAATCTTGTCGACGATATGCGGGCGGCCCTGCGCGACCTTGTTCACGCGGTCGACCTCTATCCCTTGCTCACGCAGATAATTGGCTGTGCCGTCGGTTGCGCATACGTTAAAGCCGCACGCAATCGCTTGTTTGACCGCTGGAACGATAACCGGCTTGTCTGTGTCTTTCACCGAAACGAACAGCTTCCCGCCCATCGGTGGCGGCATCCGCGCGCCGATCTGCGATTTGGCAAAGGCCGTCGCAAAATCGCGATCGATACCCATGACTTCGCCTGTTGATTTCATTTCAGGCGAAAGGACGGGGTCAACACCGGGGAAACGATCAAACGGGAATACTGCTTCCTTGACCGCGATATAGTCGATGTCGAGGTTGATGGGTGGCAAGTCTTTCAGCTTTTCCCCCGCCATAACGCGCGCGGCGATCTTGGCGATAGGTGCGCCGATGGCCTTTGCGACGAATGGCACGGTCCGGCTGGCACGTGGATTGACCTCAATCAGGTACACCTCGCCATCCTTGACCGCGAACTGGATGTTCATCAGGCCTCGGACGTGCAGGTTGACCGCAAGCAATTCGGTCTGGCGGCGGATTTCTGCAATGATGTTATCGGGCAGGCTGTACGGCGGGATGGTGCACGCGGAATCGCCGCTGTGGACACCAGCTTCCTCAATATGCTGCAATATGCCGGCAACAACGACTTCGTCGCCATCGCACAAAGCATCCACATCCACCTCAATGGCGTCACGCAAATAGCTGTCGATCAATACCGGCGAGTCGCCCGAGACGATCACGGCCGTTTGGATGTAATTTTCCAGCTGCGCCTGCGTATCGACGATTTCCATCGCGCGCCCGCCAAGGACGTAAGACGGCCGCATCAGCACGGGGTAGCCGATGTTCTCGGCAACCTTAATGGCTTCGTCACGGCTGCGCGCAATACCGTTTTCGGGCTGCTTGAGCTTCAGCTTGTTGATAAGCGCCGCAAAGCGTTCACGGTCTTCGGCCAGATCGATGGCGTCGGGCGATGTGCCCAAAATCGGGATTCCAGCCGCTTCAAGCGCCTTTGCAAGGTTCAGCGGGGTCTGCCCACCGAACTGGACGATGACGCCCTTCAGCGTGCCGTTCTGCTGTTCGACATGCAGGATTTCCAGCACGTCTTCCGCTGTCAGCGGCTCGAAATATAAACGATCGCTGGTGTCATAATCGGTCGACACGGTTTCAGGATTGCAGTTGACCATGATCGTTTCATAACCCGCATCCGCCAATGCAAAACAGGCGTGAACGCAGCAATAATCGAACTCAATCCCCTGCCCGATGCGGTTCGGACCACCGCCAAGGATGACAACCTTCTCACGATCCGTGGGCTGGCTCTCGCATTCCGGCGTGCCAAAGCTTGGCGCTTCATAGGTCGAATACATATAAGGCGTTTTGGCTTCGAACTCCGCAGCGCAGGTATCGATGCGTTTGAACACAGGGCGCACGCCCAATTTGTGGCGCAATGCCCGCACTTCATCTTCGGTCACCGCGCCAGCAATCGCGCGCGCAGCCTGCATGGCAATGCCGGAACCACGGCGGACAGCGGTTTCCATGCCTGGGCGGATATTGACCGATTCCAGCGCCAGATAGGCAAGCCGCTTATCCGAAAAGCCCATGGCTTTCAGACGGCGAAGCGCCTCGGGCGTATTGGGTAAACCGTTCGTCTTGACGTCATTTTCCGCCGCGACGATTTCTTCTAGCCGTTCAAGGAACCACGGATCGAACTTCGCAATCGCATGAATTTCGGCAACGCTCATGCCCTCGCGCAGCGCCTGTGCCGCGAGCAACAGCCGGTCTGGCGTTGCACGGCTCAATTCGGCAGAAAGCTGATCTTTCGATGCCCCCTTCAGCGCGTCGACATAATTAAAGCCTGAAAGCCCGGTTTCCAGTCCACGAAGCGCCTTTTGCAGGCTTTCGTGGATATTGCGGCCAATCGCCATCACTTCGCCCACGGACTTCATCGCCGTGTGCAACAATGGCTCGGCACCCTTGAACTTTTCAAAGGCAAAGCGCGGGATTTTGGTGACGACATAATCAATCGTCGGTTCGAACGACGCTGGTGTTGCGCCGGTAATATCGTTGGTAATTTCGTCGAGCGTGAAGCCAACCGCCAGCTTCGCCGCAACCTTGGCAATCGGGAAGCCCGTGGCTTTCGATGCAAGCGCCGACGAACGCGATACGCGCGGGTTCATTTCAATAACGATCAGGCGGCCATCCTTCGGATTGACTGCGAACTGTACGTTCGAACCACCTGTTTCTACACCGATTTCACGCAAGCAGGCGATGCTCGCGTTGCGCATAATCTGATATTCTTTGTCGGTCAGCGTCAGCGCTGGCGCAACCGTTATGGAATCGCCGGTATGCACGCCCATTGGGTCGATATTTTCAATCGAGCAGATGATGATGGCATTGTCCGCACGGTCGCGCACGACTTCCATCTCATATTCTTTCCAACCGAGCAGCGATTCCTCAATCAGCACTTCGGTCGTTGGCGATGCATCAAGGCCGCCGGTCACGATCTTGATAAACTCGTCGCGGTTGTAGGCAATCCCGCCGCCGGTGCCGCCCATGGTGAAGCTTGGGCGAATGATCGATGGCAGGCCCGTGCGCTCAAGCACCTCAAGGGCTTCTTCCATCGAATGCGCGATACCCGAACGCGCCGATTCCAGACCGATTTTGGTCATCGCGTCGCGGAACTTGATTCGGTCCTCAGCCTTGTCGATAGCTTCTGCATCGGCGCCGATCATCGCAACGCCATATTTCGCCAGCGTGCCGTCGTTGAACAAAGCCAAGGCGACGTTCAAAGCGGTCTGCCCACCCATCGTCGGCAACACCGCGTCTGGGCGTTCTTTTTCGATGATCTTGGCAACGATTTCGGGCGTAATCGGCTCGACATAGGTCGCGTCGGCCATATCCGGATCAGTCATGATCGTCGCCGGATTGGAATTGACGAGGATGATGCGATAGCCCTCTTCGCGCAACGCCTTGCACGCCTGAGTCCCCGAATAATCAAACTCGCAAGCCTGCCCAATGATGATGGGGCCAGCGCCGATGATGAGGATGGATTTTATGTCAGTACGTTTGGGCATTTAATTCATATTTCCAAAGGCCCCAGTCGCACTTTCACGAATACGACAGAGTGTAGAGGATGTCAGTGCGCAGCACATGGAATAGAGGGCCGGCATTAGGCTATTCACCCCATCATCCCCGCAAATTTTTCGAACAGATAATGGCTGTCCTGCGGGCCAGGTGAGGCTTCTGGGTGATATTGCACCGAAAACGCTGGCTGGTCTGCGAGTTCAAAGCCGCAATTGCTGCCGTCGAACAGGCTGATATGCGTAGCCTTGGCATTGGAGGGCAAGGTATCTGCGTCCACGGCAAAGCCATGGTTCATGCTGGTAATCTCGACCGCGCCGTCGCTCAGGCGCTTGACCGGATGGTTCGCGCCGCGGTGGCCCTGATGCATCTTCTCGGTCTTTGCGCCGACCGCGAGGCCAAGCATCTGATGCCCAAGGCAAATGCCGAACAACGGCTTTTTGGTGTCCAGCCACTGCTTGATCACAGGCACGGCATATACGCCAGTCGCGGCGGGGTCGCCGGGGCCGTTCGACAGGAACAGGCCGTCGGGCGCATGCGCCATGATTTCGTCGAACGTTGCAGTTGCGCTCACGATCGTGACGTCGCAACCGACATCAACCAAATTGCGCAGGATATTGTGCTTTATCCCATAATCGATGGCGACGACTTTTTTGCGGCCCTTAGCAGGTTCGGCATAGCCAGAACCAAGCTTCCAAAGCCCCTGATCCCAACCATACGTCTGCAACGTCGTTACATCCTTGGCGAGGTCCATGCTTTCCAAGCCAGCCCACGCTTTTGCGCGTGCGAGCAATGCAGGCACATCAAAATCGCCGCTCGCCGAATGTGCAATCACGGCGTTTGGCGCGCCGGCCACGCGGATGAGCCGCGTCAGTGCGCGGGTATCAACGCCCGAAATGCCGATACGGCCATTGGCTTTCATCCACGCATCAAAATGCTGCGTGCTGCGGAAATTGGATGGGACTGTCACGTCCTGACGCACGATAGCGCCAAGGGCATGCGGGTTCAGTGCCTCAGCATCTTCAGGGTTGGTGCCGACATTGCCAATATGCGGGAAGGTGAAGTTAATGATCTGTCCCGCATAAGACGGGTCGGTCATCACTTCCTGATATCCGGTCATAGCTGTGTTGAAGCAAACTTCACCGACGGCTTGACCTTCAGCGCCAAAGCCCTTGCCCCAGATGACTTCCCCGGACGCCAGAACCAATACCCCCGTCGCTCCAGAAGGCGCGCGCGAAGAAATGGGGTCGGCCATGATGGGGTCGCTCCTGTGAGACGGATTACAGCAATGTCGCTAAGGGATTGCGCCTAGAGACGGCGGGCGGATGCGTCAATCTGGAAATCGACAAAGCTGTGGAATATGTCATTTTAACTTTGCATTCTCTGCGCCTCTGCGTGCAAAAATCGGATTTACGCAGAGGTGCAGAGGACGCAGACATTGTTTGCGCAGGCATGTCGGCTTAAGGCCATGCGCATAACGTTGATTGAAATGAGATTATAATGATTCGTGATACCATCAAGGCCGCCCAAATTACCGCGATGAAGGCTGGCGAAAAAGACCGGCTCGCCGCCGTTCGCCTTATCCTCGCCAAAATCAAAGACCGCGATATCGAACTGCGCACCGCATCGCAGCAGCCCGACGATGACGCGATGGTGGTTGAGGTCATGCAGAAGATGATCAAGCAACGCCGCGAATCTATCGCGCTGTATGAACAGGGCGGACGCGTTGAGCTGGCCGCGATTGAAGCCGCAGAGCTTGCGATCATCGAAGATTTCCTGCCCGCACAAATGAGCGACGCCGAAACCAGCGCAGCCATCGAAGGCATCAAGGCGGAACTCGGCGCCGAATCCCTGAAAGACATGGGCCGTGTCATGGCGACCTTAAAAGAACGCCATGGCCCGCAACTCGACATGATCAAGGCAAGCAGCCTTGTGAAGGCGGCGTTGTCGTAAAAATGCTCCCTTCCCGCCTGCGTGAGGGGAATAACTTCGCATGACCCTCACCCCGCAATGGCTTGATGAACTGCGGTCGCGGACGACGCTTTCCGCGTTGATTGGCCGCACCGTAAAGGTAACCAAGGCGGGGCGCGAGTTTAAGGCATGTTGTCCGTTCCATAATGAGAAGTCGCCAAGCTTCACGATCAACGATGAAAAAGGCTTCTACCATTGCTTTGGCTGTTCCGCGCATGGCGATGCCATTCGGTGGATGACCGATCAACGCGGCCTGTCGTTCATGGACGCGATCAAGGAATTGGCCGCAGAAGCCGGGATGGAGGTCCCCGCCCCTGACCCCAAAGCCGCCCAGCGCGCCGAAAAAGCGAACAGCCTGTATGACGTGATGACGTCAGCGCAGGACTGGTTCGTTGCGCAGCTGCAAAGCCCCGATGGCGCAGGTGCGCGAGCCTATTTGAAAAAGCGCGGGTTCACCGAAAAAACCGTCCGCAATTTCGGCTTCGGACTGGCGCCCGATAGTCGCACAGCATTGAAATCAGCGCTGAAGCAATATGGCGATGCCATGCTGGTTGAGGCGGGGTTGCTGATCGCGGTTGAGGGCAAGGATCCTTACGACCGGTTTCGCGGCCGGCTGATGATACCCATTCGCGACCCGCGCGGCCGCGTGATTGCGTTTGGCGGACGGATATTGGGCGATGGTGAGCCCAAATATCTCAATTCCCCCGATACGCCTTTGTTCGACAAGGGGCGCACGCTCTACAATCTGGACAAATGCTCGCCCGCATCGCGCCAGACTGGCCGCGTCATTGTGGTCGAAGGCTATATGGACGTCATTGCGATTGCGCAGGCCGGCTTTGGTGACGCGGTTGCGCCATTGGGGACCGCACTGACCGAGCAGCAAATCCAAATGCTCTGGCGCATGACCGAAAAACCGCTGCTGTGCTTCGATGGGGACTCAGCTGGGCAGAAAGCCGCGATGCGCGCGGCATTGCGTGCCCTGCCCTTGCTTAAGCCTGGGCACAGCCTTCAGTTCGTAACGTTGCCAGATGGGCAGGATCCGGACGACCTTGTGAAGGCATCGGGTGCAAAGGCCCTCACTGCGCTTCTGGAGGCGTCTGAGCCGCTTGTGGAGCGATTGTGGAAGGCGGAGGTGTCCGCAAGCCCCCTGGACACGCCAGAGGACCGTGCGGGGCTTAAACAGCGCCTTGGTGTCCATATGGCAACGATCACGGACGGAGAAATCAAACGGCATTATGCGGATGCATTTCGCGAGCGGTTCGATAATCTTTTTGCGCAACGCAGAAACGCACCGCCGGCACGCTTCACCAAAACGCCAACAAACAATTGGCGAAAGCCACTGATATTGCCGCCCGGCGCAGAGACCAAGAGTTTCAATGCAAAGGGATCGGATTTCTTAGTGCAAGGTGTGCTTGGCGCATTGCTGCGTAATCCGTCCATGATACGGCAGCATCATGAAGCATTGAGTGACTTCGTTCCGCCCGACCCGAATCACGCCGCTTTGCTCAACATCATGCTGAATGAATCTTTTGCCAAAGAATCGCTTGATACCGACGGCCTAATTACCATATTGGACAAGAAGTTGTATAATGTCGCATCGACGCTGCTCCACAGCAATGGCAAGGTCTTTGCCTTCAATCGTGGGGAGTTCGGTTCGGGGGGCGACGGATTATCCAGCGTTTCAAAAGATTTGGGTGAAGCTATCAGGCTGATGAAGCAGCGTCCCGCGCTCGAAGAAGCACTGGAACGCGCTACACGGTTGGCGAGTTTAGAGATGACGGAAGAAACTTTTGCCGAACAGCAAAGGTTACGTCACGAAAAGAAGGCATTTGACGATCGCATTATCGCATTTTTCAGTCGTGATGCGGGCGATTTATGACAGTATCGGGGAATTATTTTGGCAAGTCGCGTAAACGAGAATGAAGAAGATATGGCCGAAAACGGTGATGCACCGCTGATTGACCTGAACGATGCGACCGTCAAAAAATTGCTAGCCAAGGCAAAACGCCGCGGATTCCTGACCTATGACGAATTAAATGCTGCTTTGCCGCAGGATCAGATGTCTTCCGAACAGATCGAAGACGTCATGTCCGCCATCAACGATATGGGCGTGCAGATCGTCGAGAATGACGAAGCCGGCGAAGATGGCGAGGACGAGCAGGAAGAGGAAGAAGTCGAAACCGTCGACAATATCTCTGAAAATGACCCACGCTCCCTGACCAGCACGGTCAAGAAAACCGGAACGGGCGAACGTACCGATGACCCAGTGCGCATGTATTTGCGCGAAATGGGCGCGGTTGAATTGCTGTCGCGCGAAGGCGAAATCGCCATTGCAAAGCGCATTGAATCGGGCCGCGACACGATGATTCTCGGCCTCTGCGAGAGCCCAATCACCTTCCACGCCATTATTGACTGGTCGAACGCGCTTAACGACGGCGAAATGCAGCTTCGCGAGATCCTTGACCTTGACGCCATGTTGTCGAAAGCGCCTGAAACGCTGACCGACGACGAGGAAGAAGAAGGCGACGGGGAAATCAGCGAAAAAACCGCTGGCGTCACTTACAAGGAAGAAGACGAGGTCGACGAAGAGCCGGAATCGGCGAGCGACGACGATGATATGACCGAGCGGCGTTCACGTCCGGTTGAAGAAGAGGAAGAAGACAACACGCTCAGCCTCGCGCAGATGGAAGAAGCGTTGAAGCCTGCGGCATTGGAGCGTTTTGCTAAGATAGCCTCTTTGTTCAAGAAATTCTCGAACATTCAGCTTGAGCGGATGCGTGCTTTGAACGCCGGCGAAGAGTTTTCGTCAGCTTCCGAAATTAAGTATCACAAATTACGTGAAGAATTGACTGCGGAAGTCGAAAGCGTCCAGTTCCACGCGAACAAAATCGAATATCTGGTCGACCAATTATATTCGTTCAACCGCCGCTTGACCGCGCTTGGTGGTCAAATGCTGCGTTTGGCCGAGCGTCACAAGGTTCCACGCAAGGCATTCCTTGACAGCTATATGGGCCGTGAGCTCGACGAAAATTGGCTGGCCGAAGTTTCCAACCTCGACAAAAAATGGACGGCGTTCGCGACGAACGAAGCCGAAGGCGTTGAGCGCATTC
>Ga0315908_10000305_pt1 | contig 39341 bp, 30 predicted proteins | sample LakEriMetagenome_12_FD_203520 | JGI IMG/M metagenome (GOLD analysis project Ga0315908, IMG submission 203520) | Freshwater fungal communities from buoy surface, Lake Erie, Ohio, United States - Buoy 4 MA124 | ecosystem: Environmental > Aquatic > Freshwater > Lake > Lake biofilm | place: USA...
TAGCAATATCAGCAGCTAATGCAGCTTCAGCAGCTTCTGCTCTTGCAACCTCATCAGCTAAATCGCTAGTTAATACAGCTTCAGCAGCCATTGCTCTAGTTTCTTCAGCATCAACATCAGCAATTCTAGCAGCAACTTCAGCAGCTAAGTCAGAAGTTAGTTGAGTATCTGCAGCAGCTCTGTCTAAAATTTCATTACTTAAAGAAGACTGTAAAGTAGCATCTCCAGCTATTCTAGAAGCTTCCTCAGCAGACAATGCGCTAGATAATGCAGCTTCAGCAGCCATTGCTCTAGTTTCTTCAGCAGCTAAGTCAGCAGTTAATACAGCTTCAGCAGCCATTGCTCTAGTTTCTTCAGCGGCTAGGTCTGTAGTCAATTCCAATTCAGCAGCTTGAGCTCTTGAAATTTCAGATGCTAAAGCAGCGTCATTAGAAAGAACATAAGAAGCAAAAGCAGTATCATTAGTTGTATCAACAGAATTGATTAAAGCAACAATTTCAGCAAAAGTATCAGCGTCTGCAGTAGAAGCGGAAAGGATTGCATCAATTCTACCTTTCTCTACATCAATATTAGATTGAAGTAATGTTTCAGCAGCAATTGCTCTAGTTTCTTCAGCAGCTAAGTCAGCAGTTAATACAGCTTCAGCAGCCATTGCTCTTGTTTCTTCTTCGTTAACATCTGCAATTCTAGCAGCAGTTTCAGCAGCTAAATCAGCAGCAATAGCAACTTCAGCAGCCTGAGCTCTAGTAGCTTCAGTATCAATATTTCCTTGTAAAGTAATATCTTCCGCCATTCTCTCGTTAGATTCTAACGTAAGATTAGATTGAAGTAAAGCTTCAGCAGCCATTGCTCTAGTTTCTTCAGCATCAACATCTGCAATTCTAGCAGCAGTTTCAGCAGCTAAATCGCTAGTTAAAGTAGCAATAGCAGAGTCAACAGTAGTATCAACATAAGATTGAAGATCAGCTAAATCAGAAGATAGGGCAGCTTCAGCAGCCATTGCTCTTGCTTCTTCTGCATCAACATCTGCAATTCTAGCAGCAGTTTCAGCAGCTAAATCGCTAGTTAAAGTAGCAATAGCAGAATCTACAGTAGTATCAACATAAGATTGAAGATCAGCTAAATCAGAAGATAATTGAGCATCTCCAGCGATTCTAGCAGCTTCCTCCGTTGAAATAGCCAATTCTCTAGCAGCAACTTCGTCAGCTAAATCACTAGTTAATACAGCTTCAGCAGCCATTGCTCTAGTCTCTTCTGCATCGATATCAGAATTGATTTGAGTAACTGCAGCTAATAATGAGTTATCATTTGCTAAATCGATACCTTCTACGAAAGAAACGATTTCTGCAAACTGATCTAAGTCAACATCTGAACCTGCTAAGATAGCGTCAATTCTTCCTTTTTCTACGTCGATTGCAGATTGTAGAGCAGCTTCTGCTGCAACATGGTGAGCATGTTCTTCAGCAATTGCAGCTTCTCTAGCAGCAGTTTCATCAGCTAAATCTGAAGTTAAAGTAGCAATTGCAGAATCAACTGTTTCGTTAACGTAAGTTTGTAAGTTATCAATTGAAGTAGATAATGCCTCATCTCCTGCAATTCTTGCAGCCTCTTCTGTAGAGATCTCAGTATCTACATATAATTTATTAGTAGCATCACCATCGTTGGTTGGTGCACCTAACTCTGCAATAATACCATCATTCATCCCTAATGTACCAGTAAACTGAACAAGTCCGTTAGGTGAAAATAATTCATTTGTTGTTATAACATCAACATTAGTAATGCTACTACCATCCATATTGATGTTACCACTCATTGTACCACCAGCTAAATCTAATTTAGCAGCGTCTAAAGCTTCTTCAGCAGCAATTGCTCTTGCTTCTTCAGCATCAACATCTGCAATACGATCAGCAACTTCTGTATCTAATGCACTTTGTAGAGCAGCATCTGCAGCAGTTCTAGCATCTTCCTCAGCTTGAATAGCTTCAGTTAAATCAGTTCCTACTTTTTCGTCAACATAAAGTTTAGTGATATATGATAAATCTCCAAATGTCGGTAAGTTAACAGGTTGCTCACTAGCTTTAACGTCTCCTTCAAATACACGAATTCCTGAATCAGGAGCATCAATAAATTCTTTTAATTGAATAGTGTTATCAGAATAGTTAACTTCTAAAGTTTTACCATCTGTCATAGGAAGTGCGTCGATGTCAGACTGTAAAGCAGCATCTGCATCTTCTCTAGCTTGTTGTTCAACTACAATACCATCACCTAAAAGGTTAGTTAATCTTAATCTTTCTGCAATCTCATCAGCTAAAGCTTGGTTGTTAGAAAGAACATAAGAAGCAAAAGCTTCATCATTTGTTGTATCAACAGAGTTGATTAATTGAACAATTTCAGCAAAGTTATCTTTATCAGCTTCAGAAGCATCTAAGATAGCATCAATTCTTCCTCTTTCAGTATCAATTTGAGATTGTAATCCAGTCTCAATTCCTTCTGCTCTAGCTTGTTCGTTAGAAATTGAAGTGTTTAAAGTAGAAACTTCTTCAGAAAGTCGAGTATCCATGATACCTTTGGTAATCAATGAAAGCTCATTATAAGAAGGTTGAGTATCAGGTTGTTGACTAACTTTAATATCTCCTTCGAAAGAACGTACGCCAGAATCAGGAGCAGCTACAACTTCTTTTAATCGAATAGAGTTATCAGAATAGTCAATATCTAAAGTTTCGCCATCAGCTAAAGCTAAAGCATCTAGTTGACTTTGTAACTGAGCGTCTCCTGCAATTCTTTCACTAGACTCATTAGTTAAATCGGTATTAGCAGCTTCAATAGCAGCAGTTCTGTCTAAAACTTCTTGAGCAATAGCAGCATCTAAATTAGATTGTAATTGAGTATCACCAGCAATTCTTGCAGCCTCTTCAGTTGAAATAGCTAATTCCCTTGAAGCAACTTCAGCAGCTAAGTCAGAAGTTAATTGAGCATCTCCAGCTTCTCTATTAGAAATTTCTGAAGATAAGTTTTCAGAAGTTATCATTGACAATGATTTAACTTCTGTCGTAAACCAAGATTCAAAATTTATTAAATTTGCTGGTCCAAAACTATTATTGAAATCTTCAGTAGTCATTTCCAATCCATTATAAGGATTAGTGTATATTTGAACACCGTTAAGTAAATCCATATATCTTGACCATTGATAATCAGAGATTCCGGATTTATTTTCTACACCAACATTATTAACTATTTCAGTAAATGAATCAATAGCTGTCAAATCTGTGTTAGAGATAATATCTACAATTCTTGCATCTAAACTTTCTTCAGCTTCAATTGCTCTTGCTATTTCAGCATCTAAATCTGATCTCAAAGAAGCTTCAACTGCCATTGCTCTAGCTTCTTCTGCGTCAACATCAGCAATTCTTGCAGCTTCTTCATCAGCTAAATCGCTAGTTAAAGTAGCAATAGCAGAATCTACAGTTGTATCAACATAAGATTGAAGATCAGCCAAATCACTAGATAGGGCAGCTTCAGCAGCCATTGCTCTAGTTTCTTCTGCACTAACTGCAACTTCTCTTGCGGTAACTTCATCGGCTAAATCACTAGATAGGGCAGCTTCAGCAGCCGTTGCTCTAGTCTCTTCATCGTTTACGTCAGCTATTCTAGCAGCAACCTCAGCAGCTAAATCAGAAGTTAATTGAGCATCTCCAGCAATTCTTGCAGCTTCTTCAGCATCAATATCAGAATTAATAGATGTTACTGCAGCTAATAATGAATTATCATTTGCTAAATCAATCGCTTCTACAAAATCAACTACTTCTTTAAACTGGTCTAAATCTACTGTAGATCCATCTAAGATAGCGTCAATTCTTCCTTTTTCTACATCAATTGCGGATTGTAAACCTGATTCTGCAGCTAATGCTCTAGTCTCTTCTGCTTCTATCGCAGAATCTAAGCTGGCTAGATCATCAACCAATCCTGGTAAATCCGTCTTCTCGATTCCTGTAGGCTGAACGATTTGAGCATTATTAAGTATTAAATCGGATTGTTGATTCAATACAATTTTAGTTCTTGCCATTTTATAAAAATTTTTTTATGTAAAGGAATTTCACCTCTAGTTGCACATACACATACTAATATTCAGATCGAATACACATAAAAGAATAGAATAGGCATAACAATATTCGTAAACGAGGACTTGATTTACGAATATTAATATAAATAATAAGATTAGATAAATAGTTTTCTGATGTTATATATATCAGATATTTTGAAAAATAAGTATAAAGTAAACATTATTTGTTAAAAAATGTTAAAATATCAACTATTATACAATAGATTTTTGACATTTTTTATTGCATTAGCGTAAGTCAACGGGTCACATGATCCATTTTCTGTCAAGTAATCTTCCACCGCCTGCATCAACTCATCAGATTTTTCAAAAACAAAATTAGATTTTGTTTTTAGCTTATCCACTTTGAATTTGTAGCCTTTGACTTTAAGATAAGAAGTCAAGTATAAATCTGATGTTATATAGTTCATGTTTGTCTACTTTATTTTATATATTTAATTCTTTTTAAAAATAGTTTCCACAGTTACTCTGGAATAAAACTAATTTTAAACTTTATAATTACATATTACGATGCTTCCCGTTTTTGGAGAATCATTAAAAACTATCATATTTCCATATATTGAATAGTCCATGCCTTTACGTTGCAACATACCGTTAAGAAAAACTTGTTCAGTATCAGGGTATGGAGAATTATTTAATCTGAAAGAGTTATTTTCTCCATTTATATCACCTACTGGAAGTTCATTAGCTACGCTAGTATATACTTGTCTACGATAAATGCACTGTATGTCTGAATCATTTAAAGGAGGAAATGAAAATACAACTCTATCATCTTCCAAAACATAATCATAGTTAGAATCTTCTGTTTGTAACATACCATTAAGAAATACTTTCAAAGAGCCTAATAGAGGCACTGTGCTAAGTTGAAAAACATTCATTTCTCCGTCAGGATTAAAAAATTCTTTAACTTCTTCGGAAGATGCAGACGTTGAAGCGCTAAATTTTTTATCATCTTTTGATACAGTATCCCATGCAGCACCATTCCATATAAAAGCATGCCCGTTCTCTGCAACAAATTTATATCCTTGTTCAGGATTTTTAGGAAATTTCATATCATATTAGTGTTGTTTAAAACTTTCCAGTCAGATCCGTCATAGTAACACATAGCATTTAAAGTTGTATTGAATATAGTAGTCCCCGTAGATGGAGATACTATAGAAAGTATCTCTGTAGTAGTCATCTTAGGAGGTTCAAAAGACCCTGCAGGACCTTGTACACCCACCGGGCCTTGTACATTTATTGTTAACCAATAATAGTCTTCACCGTCAAAAATATAGACATAAGTAATAGACGTAGAAGTATTATACCACGTACTTCCTGGTAGTATACTAGAAGTTCCGGATCCATTTGGAGTATTAGATTGATAAAAGAAATCATAATTTTTTTCAAGTTCTCCTTGAGGACCTATAGCACCTTGAGGGCCAGCAACACCTTGAGGACCGGCAGAACCTTGTGGTCCAGGTGCTCCTTCTGAGCCGTCAGCTCCCTGAAAACCTCTAGGACCCATTGCACCAGTTGCTCCTGTTGATCCATCGTTACCTCTATTACCAGATTCACCTTTTTCTCCAGAATCCCCTTTATCACCTTTAGGTCCTACTACTATTATTGTATTATTGACCGTAGAAGGATCTACTCTATAAGAAGTTTGTGTCCATTCATAAACATTAGAAATTAAAAATAATGGGACTATAAAAGTTTCTGAATTAGTATCTGCTCTCCATATATTATCATAATATGCAGGTAAACATATAGCACAAGAAACTGTTAAGAACTCTGGCTTATCATACTCAGGGTCCTTCCACATTAAAGCTTTATCAATTCTAACAGGTCTTTCTATTATGTCTTCGATAAACCAAGTTTTAGAAGAAGAAAGATCATTTAAATCAAGATAACTTGGTCCTTCAACTACAGACGGAATTCTTTCCAAGTCTATGCTCTCTAAAACTCTTTCTACAAAATTAGATGGAACTATTTCAACTTCATCACTGTAAGATTGCCAAGTTTCTCCGTTAAATATTGCTTTTCTTACTAAGTAACTAACAGTGACTGTATAAGAAGGAGAATCATCATAGTCTTTCCAACCTAGAGAACTATCAACTCTCTGAGGTGAATAAAATTTACCTACTACGTAATAAGTCTGCGACTCTGTCGAGAGACCGTTTTCTATACTGTAAGATCTCCCTTGTAAAACACTTATAGCCATTCTTGATCAGTTATTAAGACTCTCTAACTTCTATTTTTATGTTTCCGTTTTCTAGTTTATCTTCCATTACTACGTGATTAGCTGTAAGATTATCATGGAAAAAGAAAAATTCTAAGTCTGTAAGATTCATCAAACATTGTGATATAGTATGTTCTTCTGAATCAGTTCTGTATGTGTTAAGTGGAGAGTTGAAATCAAAAGCTTGGAATTTCATTCTAGTAGGAATTTCTCCAAGAGATTTCACTCCGTAGAGTTGTGTCTTTGCTTGTTGTTGTCTTATAGTACTAACAGGTCTTTTAACAGAATTACTGTTTGGTTGGTGACCAGCTTCTGGGATAAGTTCTCCGTGATTATTTTTGATTCTAATCTCAGTAAGATCAACTTCATCTATAACTTGCTTTCCTTTGAAAACTTCAAGTTCTATCATCTTCTCTTTGTCCGAAACAATAAAGTTTCCTGATTTTCCAGAATCTAGAATTCTTTTAACAGCTTCATCGACATTTTTAGAAGTTAGAACTTTCAAGATTCCTTCTCTAAATTTACTGAACTTAGTAAGTTCTCTTTTATTACGTGGTTTAGGCTTATCAGTGACGTGGTAAGAAGGATCATAACCTTCGTACTCTTTACCGATCAATGCAGAAAAAACAAATCCTATACCGTGTTCGTTCATCCCTTCTACCCATCCCGTCTCATCAGTATAATAGACAATTTCAGTTCCTTTATAGTCTTCTCTTACGACTTTAGATTCTGGCGTGAAAGAACGATCCCTATTTTTAAAGAGGAACATTTTATCATCCAATTTTCCACCAATCACTATACACTCGTTAACGATATCATGAGAACTTGATTGCTCATGAGAAGAATTCTCATTAGTGAATTCGTTAAAATCTTTTATTTTAAATTTTCTAATCTCCACAATTATTGTCGTTTTTTCTGGTATCGTTTTTACACTTTTATATAGTAACCATTAATTTAGATTGATAGTATTGACGAGTACATTCTTGCACATAGTATGCATCTATCAAATCATCTACAGGTTTTTCATCCACAATTTCATTCTCATATAAACTTTTCCAAAACTTGTTTAGTTGCAATGTAGGGTCTTGAGATTCTAGAAAAAATTTCTTGATTTCAGGTTTTCCAGCGTTTCCTTTTCCTGCAGTTTTCTTAACATTAGAAGGAGAAAAGATACAAAGGCTACTCCCGTATTTTTCAAAAAGAGCTTGCCTTAAGCAATAAGCATAACCTGCAATATCAAGTCCTGAATTTCCTTTTGAACCGTAAGAGAAACCTTCAATTCCTACCATATCAGCTTCATCGGGCAAATTTTCAACTATAGTTTTTGCTAACAATGAAGCATCTTCAATTTTCCAAACTTCAAGCTCTGAATATTCTTTTATTTTTGTCGAGCGTGGATTCAACACTATTTTAACATCTCTATCTCTAAGAGATGAAAAGTGTGCAGTATTCTTCTTTGTCTCCTTTCCTCTGATGAACGAATAGAAAGATAATTTCTCATCTACACGTACGCACACACCAGGCGAATTTTTACTCATATCTATTCCTATTATTGTCATAAACCGTATTTTTTAGCTACAATAAGGGGTTTCTTGCGAACTTCTTCCATAATACTTTTAAAAATCTTCATTATCCCCGATGAGTAAGTACTATCTGTCACATGTATAAAATCAAAATCAAAGACAGAAGAGACTGGAAATGATGCAACAAATGCATATCTTTCATGTTGCTCTGTAATTATAGAACCTTGTATCTTTGACAATTTTTCTTCACATATATTAATTAATGCTTTTGTAAATCTGCCACTTTCATCCTTACCTGATTGATAAATACCTACATGGTTCCCTGTTTTATTTACTCTAATATTATCTATCATTTGTTTATCAATAATGGTTCCTATAATATCAGAAATCAAGCCTTCTTTGTAAAAATATGCCCATTCTTCACTTATATATTTAGTCAATTGTAGAAAACATTTTAGAACAGGATTATGTTTTAAAACCTCCATAGATTCTGGTGTTTTTGCGGATAAAGTTTTCATTGTAGAAAGCTCTATCATGGAAATGCCTAGTTTAACATGTCCAATTTCTTGATTGTATTCAATATGGACACTGAATCCAAGATCTTTAGCTTGATCTCTATAATCATCTATGAGTTTTTTAACTTGTTCTTCATGAGATGATTCCCATAGTTTAAAATTCTTTATCATCTTGATCCTCCTATATATTTAGTAATAGCAGAACCAAGCGCTGCTCCTACTAACCTAGAAGTTAACATGTCATAGATAATACCTTTCTCTATTCCTAACGCATTAGCTATAACTTTTCCAACAGAAGGACCTACCGCAAAACCGGCGATACCTCCTAAAACTTTACCTAAGATACCTTCATCAATATCTCTTATCTTTGTTTCTCCGTATAAATCTACAATCTCTCTTAATTCATTATATTCTTTAACACTAATATCTTCAGATTCTTTTACTGTTTGAAAAGGTATAAGCTCTCCAAGTTCAGAGAGTTTCATCTCAAGAATAGTGTTTAACATAATTTCATCTTGAAGAGACAGATTCTTCTCAAACAAAATTTCATCAAATGTCTTCATACTAGATTTTGTTTTATTTATCTTAGTCTAAAGCGATATTGATGTCAAACCAGTTGTACTTAAAATTTAAGGCAAATGTTCTGAATTCCATAGCAGTAGATGAGTAGTTCATTTCAACTTCAGAGATTCCTGTTAACAGAGGCTGTTTAAAATCTACAGTCAACATTTGATACCCTTCTCGATCTAAGTACATAATATTCATATCTGGGAGATATTCTTCATCATTAGTTATTTCAAGGTATTTTCTGAAAGTCTCGTAAAGAACCCAGTAGTTTAAATAACCGTCTGCAGCTTTCATGTTAACTGTAAATTCTTTCGGCACAAGTCTTTCAAAATCTACAGATTGTCTAAAACGTTGAGGGTTTTTTGTTATAGCTTTGCTTCTGTTATCATTAGCAGAAGTTCTTCTACCTACCCATTGTTCAACTTGATCTGCAGTAACAGAAGGAAAGGAAACTGATTGCACAGTATGGTTAACGTAATCTAAAATATTCTCAAAAGGAGTTGGTAACCTTTTCAGGTAGTAATTGTATTTCTCTTCTATTTCAGGGTAAATAAAACCCTTTGGAAATCTGAATACAAACTGATTATTTTTGCTATTTAGTATGATAAGGCGTAGGGTTTATTTTTTTAAAGTAGTTTGTGTTCCAGAAGTCTGAGACAGTTTGTTGCTAATTTCACTTTCAGCTTTATTTCTAGATGCATCAGACACCGGTTTTACTCCAGATTTAACTGAAGATGCGTTAGCATCAAAAGTATATCCTGGAATATCAACGGGTTGAGTTTCTTCGGTTTTCTTAATGCTGTTAATACCTTCTTTATTTGCAGTAGTTAATGTATCTAATAGAGAAGGTTTACCGCTTTTTCCAGTTTGTAAAGTTGCTGCTGTAGTCGTAGTACTTGTACTAGTTGTAGACGTAGAAGCTGCAGGAGTAGGTGTAGTACCAGATAGTACAGCGTTAGCTAAAGTTTTCACTCTAGCTTGTTCTTTAGCAATATTGTCTATATTGTCTACTGTTCCTGTGTAAAGTATAGTGTCTGCTGCGCCAGGAGTGCTAGATATTAAGTAGAAATTCTTCACAGAAGTACTCTTGCCTATAACTTTTTCTTTGACATATCCAGGAACTTTGAACACAAGTTCACCATGCACAGAAGAACTGTCAGTAGTATTATCTAGAGCTGGTATCTTTATAAAACTACCCGTAGTATCTTTGAACGCCAGCTGTATAGTGCTAGCAGATAAGTCCATTTTTTTGGGCGGTGAATTTACTTGAAAAACTGAAATCTTGAAATAAGCATCAAAATCACTTAGATAAAGTCTAGCGTCTCCTTGGCCAAGATAGATTCCGTCTGTTCCAAAATTTGGATCAAGAGGATTAGCACCATCCGCTAAAACTGATTTATTTTGTATAACTACATTTCTTGAATCATAGAAAACAGGAATGTAAACTGTATTGAATCCGCTAGTAGTAATTTCTGGTGAATTGTGAGTAACAGTAGCGCCACCGTAAACTTTATTGTACACTTTAAACGGATAAGACTGTTGCGAAAGAGCGATTTTCTCTAAATTTTTTCCGTATTTCTTAGGGTAGTAAGAAGTAGAGGATGCTTTTCTGATTATTTGATAACCGTTTTCTCTATTAAAGATTCTAACTGTGTAATCTATGGAAAAAGAAACTGCACTATCAGCGTATTTAACAACGGGTCTAAATTCTAAAGGTTGATCAAAGTCTCCTTGTTGAACTTGAGTAAATGAATACGTTAAGTAATTATCTCCTCCTATTTGTTCATAAACATCTATATCGTTAAGGACAGAATAGTTTCCACCTATAGAGTTTAGTTCAGCTATAAATTCTTCTATAAAATTTCCTGCGTAAGTAGGGTAATAGATAAAGTAATCGCCATCGCTAGCTTCTTCGATGTTAGCTTTTAGTAAAGAGTAAGTATCTTCTTGGTTAACATTGATTTCAAAATCATCTGCAGTAGAAAGAATAAGATTTCCACTTTTCTGTTCTATGCTAGAGATCTCGAAAACTTTTATATAGATAGCTGAATTATAAAGAAATCCTCTAGTATTAGAAGAATACTGGTAGCCAATAGAGATTGGATTAACTGGATTAGAATAGAAATCTCTGTTAGCTTCTTTAAGAGAAGGTACTAAGAATTCAATGTATCTATCGTACATTCTATCTCCAAGTAAAAGAGGTTTAGGATTTAAGATATCTCTCTCGTCGCTGTTTAAGTAAACGTTATTAGCTAAAATAGCATTTTTACTAGTCTGAGCTTCTTTAACATACACTTGAGCTATCAACCCTTGTATATCTTCTAATCTGTAACCGCTAAGTAAATGTAATCTAACTCTATCGTATTGAACATAGGTAGAAGTGAATATTCCACTCATATCAGTATACACTAAGTTAGAATCAGTAGCGATATAAGGAACAGGAACATCTTTGTCTAAAAATGCCCATTTGTATCCACCTATATTAGCAGCTGAGTAATCTAAAACGTTCTGTGTAGTGTGTTGTGCAGCTGATCCATTGAGGAACTGCATTTCACCAGTGTACTTATTTTCTATTCTAGAGAGCTTAACTTGACTAGAAAGATACGAAGTATCCGACCCTCCGTAAGTGTACTCCAGTAATATATACGGAGCTAATTGTAAATAGAAAGATGAACCCATTTAGAATGAAAAAATTTTATATTGTAGACCAATTCCTACGTTAAACACCGGAAAAAACATTGGAGTCTGTTGCAATGTTACACCGTAACCTACTCCTACATAAGGTCCAACGGACCATTTATGAGGTTTTGGAGAAGGTAAGTATTTCTTTAACTCTTCCGGATTAACCACTGAACCTTGTATATCAGTAAAAGTCATTCCCGGATAAGTAGAATTTATGAAAATTTCTAAGCTTCCCTTGTTGATTTCTGATTCTTTAATTCCAGTGACTAAACTAAATTTATATTTGACATCTTTCAACTGGCTTCCTTTCGGTTCAATTTTATACCCATTGCAAGTAGAAGTAACTTTAAATGAAGTCAATCCTTCGATAGTTCTTCCCCAATTTGTCCCAGTAGTATCAAATTCCCATGAGATATTGTCGTTTCCTGAAACAGGATCATACTTATGATCTCCTCCTGGAGTGAATCCTTTGATACGATCTTTTATTTCAGCAGTTATCTTAGATATGTAATACACTTCAGATTTCTGAGATTTCACTTCATTGTAAAGATCTTTATTAAGCTCTTTCAAAGCTTTAATATCTGCTATAAAAGCAGTCTTAATGTACTGAAGTTCTCCGTTCTTTGTTTTTTCTACTCGAAGAGAATCTTTCAAAGCTATTAGATTATTATCTCTAATAGCTAATTCTTCTTCCAGCTTGCTTCTCTCATCACAGCTCTTTAAGTACATAAATAAGAACAATGCTATTGCTCCAAAGGCAATTAAATTAAGATTCTTTGTCAGGTTCATTGTTTATTACGTATTTCATGGTATAGAGATCTAATCTACCTTCACCATGTTTCTTTTTTAATTTTTTAAAGAATTTAACTTCTTCTTTTTGTATGTTTTCAAGCTTTTTCATTACATCAGCTCTCTGTTTATCTAAAGCTTCAAGTTGTTTTTCTATTGTTCGCAAAGAAGTGTCTACGTTCTTATATTTTTCAATAATGAAGTTAGCTTCGTTAATTTCTTTTTCTTGCAATTCTACTGTTTTCATTTAATTCCGTTTTTAGCTAGTAATTCTTCTATTTTAGAAAGTTTATCTTCAAGGTTCTTGATTTTTTGATCTTTCTCTTCAACTACAGTATTGAGATCTTTAATAGCTGCAACCATAGTAGTGAAAACTGCGTTATACTCAAGAACATGTTCATCTTCAAATTTATCAGTCTGAATAGTAGAGACTGCTTCCGGAATAGCTTCTTTAACTTCTTGAGCAAATAACCCTAATTCTATTTTACCACCTATTTCAGGATGATATTCTTCTTTCCAAGAATATAAGACAGGATCTAGCTTAAGAATTCTTTCTAGGCCATGACCAGGTCTTAGCCTAGCTAATTCATTTTTAAATCTTTGATCTGAGACGTTTATTAAACCAGTCTGTTTAGTAATACCATTAACAGCTAACTTAGCTCTCCAGACTCTATTATTTAAAGAGCCTTGTGGATTGCTTAATAATGTTGCATTAGGAACAGAATTGATATATGATTGAGCTGACCATACTTCAGTATAGCCATCATCTGCGGAACCAGGTTGTCCAGCACCATAACCAACTCCCATTACTGATCCATTATTAGCTCCATTTACACCTGTTTTAAATGTAAAATCAGTTGTCCCAATTCCCACAGATCCATTATCACTAATGTAGAAAATATTGTTTTGTTGTGCAGCTGCACCAATACTTCCTCCAGCAGGTTTCCAGAAATTTAAGCCAGCTTCATCTGCATTAATTTTAAAATACTGAATAGCCCAATCCCCGTAATACTCTTCTATACCTTTTCTTGTAGTTCCATAACTAGTAGTTATAGAATTACTCTTAAAAATTAAGCTTGTGTTACCTCCTTCTGAACCTCCTATAACAGATGAATCTATTACTATAGATCCTTTTGCATTTATAGCTACTCCAGCGCTAGACGGAATTCCATCTAAAGCAGGCCCTACTACTAATGAAGCAAAATCATGTATAGGGTCATTAAAATTTGAATAAGCTATGGTTTGAGGTCTAGGCGCGGAATTAATACCTACTCTGAATCCTGTTCCAAAATTAACTGTTCTTTGGAAAGCGTTAGTTAATAAAGAGTCTGTTGAAGCGTGGAAAATAGGAATATCTCCAGCAATAGCATTACCTCCTTCTCCTAAGAAATTAAATCCGAAAGTTTTTACAGAAGAACCTGCATAATTTCCCCCTAAACTATATATGCCTGAAACTGGGTATCCATTTGGACTATATAAACCTATAGTATATTGATCTTCTATAGTTACTCCAAAAGGTCCTGATGGAGGATTTGCATTTATAGCAGGCTTCATCCTATATTGTGCAGCTAGGGCTAAAGTACCTCTTCTAGTAGAAACGTAACTATTTATAGCTTCATCTTCAGTTAATCCGACAAATAACTGAGGTACATTACTAGATCCATTAGACCATCCTGTAGTACTAGGGCTAGTTGGCGGAGGAGAGAAAATAAATCCTCTATAATTTTTACCTTGTGTAGGAGATGTTAATGGAGTATTTGTACCACCTAGACCATAAGGCGTTAAATAGAGAGAAGTTCCTAAAGATTCATACTTCGTAAGTCCTGTATTTCCATCCACTCTATCTTTTTCTTTAAAATCAAAAGAGAAAGCACCAGTCTGAGTGCCCCCGGATGCAGTAGATCCTGTAAGTCTTTTATATCCTGCACTAGCGTTATCATAATAAAGATTAAATCCAATGAACTTTTTATCGTTATTATATACAAGTTTCTCTCCTATGTGTAAAAATTCATGAGGATCAGAATTACCAATACCTACTCTTTGTACCCAATCTGTACCATTAATAGTTATTCCAGCCCATCCATTAACTTGTAATCCTACTATATCACCAGTAAGTCCATTAGGAAACTTACTATTATTACTATTAATATTTGAAGTAAAAAGACCAGATTGTTCTTTACCAAACCATGTATAATGAGGAACAAAATTAATAGTATTATTATACGGAGTTTTATGTCCAGTTAAACTACTCTGTGTTAATCCATTTGTGGTAGCTATGATAGGAGATCCTAATTTTGTAGAGTCTCCAAATCTACCGATATATCTTCTATAGTTAGTAAAATCATTACCGGATCCAGTAGTACCTGCTGCTGCAGTATCTACCAAAAGTCCTGGAATTGTAGTAAAATTGCTAGCTATATTTTTTTCCGACAAGATTAAAGATCCGGCATAAGTACCAGCACTTACTGTATTTGCTGTACCAAAATAAACTCTAGTAGAGTTATGTATGTCTAGATCTGTAATACCTGTAGCATCAGTTCCTCCTGTAGATCCCATGAAAGATATTCCAAGGCCTTTATGAGGAGAAGTCCAAATAGTACTTCCTGCGTTATTTGTACCATCTCCTGATCTTCTCCATAAATTATTAACAGGACTTCTAGATAAATTAAATCCTATATGAGAAGACATCCAGCTAGTAGAGCCATTGCCGTCCTGTCTTCCTATAGAAATAGTAGATACTCCAGAATTAACTTCAAAAGTATCATAGACGTCTTCAGAATTTATACGTACTTGTCCAAAAACTCCAGCGGAATTCGCAGTCAGGCCAAAAGCTATTACGTTTTTAGATACTGACACACCAGTGGAAGTCATACCAGCTTGAAAACTGGTTAAAGTCAATTTTCTGTAATTACTATTAGTAGGTGAAGAGTTTGAATCGTGTCTAAACCTCCAATAATTAGCATCAACTGTACTATTTATAGATTTAGCATATAGATTTCCTCCTAATACTAGGTCAGATACCGCAGAAGGAGTAGAAGTTGTAATATCTGTGTCAATAACAATATCAGCACCAAATGTGGTATCCCTGTTATAAACTCCTAATCTACTTAGAGTATTTCTATTTTTTCCAATTGCTACATTACCTTCGATGATACCACCTATTCCGTTTGAAACTGTAGCCCCGTTGGCAGGAAGATAGAATCCATTATCTCTACTACCTACAGCAAATCCTCCATTAACTACTAAAGATGATACAAGCGGAGTCATTATAGAAGTACCTACTCCTAGTCTATTTTCTTTGTCACTATAGAGCAAAGTAGGTCTAGTAGAAGCATTATTAAGAACAAGTGAAAAATGTTTCTGACCAATGCTGTCACCATGTTTAATCTTATAAACAGAATCACCTGATGCAGTATCTGTTTCTAAGCTATGTAAAACACCTCCTGTAGTTAGATATATTTCATCAGGATCTCTACTAGAATCTAAAATCCTAAACTGATTCCGGCTTGCAGCTAATGTAAAAAGTGAATCAGAATAATCCACTGGTGACGAAAGAGCATTATTAAATTTCGGAATATTACTTGTGATAGGAGCTGATGGATTAAATATAAAATTTCCATAAAGTGCATCTGGCGATCCTATCAAAACTTTTCCTGATACAGTAGGATCATTTGAAACAGTAGTCCAAGTTGCACTGGCACCAAGAGTGCCAGGAGGAATAGGGCCATTATTAGAGTCATATATTAACTTAGACAGCGCACTAGAAGGAACAGTAAGTTTTTCAACTTCTCTCCAATAATTACTTGTTCCTGTTGGAGAAAGTTCCCATACGGCTAAGTATCCAGGTGTAGTCTCAATAAAAATATCTTCAGTTCTAGGCAAAATCTCTCCGCCTGTTCCAAAAGGATAAGTACCTGGAGAAGCTCCTGATGCGTAGATATGAGTCCCGGCTTCACCTATAGGTCCAGTAACACCTCTCAACCCTTGAGATCCTGGTAAACCAGGAGACCCTATAAGTCCTCTAAGTCCCTGAGGACCTCCGCCGTTTAGTATTATCTGATTAAAGTTGTAGTTTAACTTATCTACTACTACAGACAGATTATCACCTGAAAGTATTTGTTTTAAATTTAATTGTGACATTTAATACTTCTTTGTTTGTCTATATATTCTGTTAAAATTGAGTTATATCCTTGTAGTAGTAACTCCCACTGAAATAGAAGTGTAAAATCTACTATCTAGAGGATATACTATTTGGAATTTCATTTTATCTAGTTGAATTACCTTAACATCATTTTTCATGATATATTTTTTAGATCTCAACTCTATTTCATTGAAAGTCTGATTGCCATCATTAGTGGAATTAAATTCTATGACAGATCTTGGTGTAAAAGGGATGACATTTGACGCAGTTGCTATTAAATTTTCGGAAGCAGATCCGGTTTGTAAAACATAAAGTTTAACACTTCCTATTTGATAAAGATCTATAATATTGTCAATTAAGTATTCTTTAGCTTTATCATAGATAGTAGAATTTCCAAAAATATCTGAAATTTCATTAACAGCTTTAGAAAATTCAGTCTTAGCTCTCATATCAATGTCACTTCCTAGCATTTCTCTCAAAAGCCTTTCATATACATTTACTTGAACAGTTAAAGTATCTGGAGAAAGATGATATGAAAGTTCAGCAGTAGAAGATTCCAAATCGGCTAAACTTGGCATTTCTTGTAATCTGAATTGGTATAGATCGTACTGATCTGGAACTTTCATTAATTTACTACCAAACATAGATTTAACTTCTTTCATCTCTTCTGTACCTTTAACTTCCTGAAAAGAAGAAGTTGTGATATGTTTTCTATAATAATTCTGATCCCATGAAGAACACCATGTAAATAGAGGTCTTCTGTCTATTGAAATTTCATTTATTAGTGGATAGACAGGACTAAAACCGCTATCTGGTGAAAGTGTCAATATTTCAGTATCAGAAACTTTATTATAGAATTGATTATTTAGAATAGAAAAATCTTTAAGCTCTTCTGCAAAGTGAGTATTATTCAATAAAAAATCTCTAGATGCAGCAGATGTGAAATCGTCCGATTCTCTTAACCAAAACTTAAGAACATCTTTAAATTTTGGAGAAAAATCACCTTGATATCTATAAATAGTCTGAAGGTCTTTCTGTTCTTGTAAAATAACTCCAATATTATCCAAGTTATAAAAAGCGCTTGGTTTTATTGGATCAGTTACTGGATAATAGTCATAGATTCTAGTGAGTGGTTCAGGAGCAATTGTATTCATTACAAAATTAGCAGAATTTAAAGTACTTCCATCTTCTAAATAAATATCATACTGCATTGTAGCTCTTACTGAAGTGCCTTTTATAACTTTACTAATTTCTTGAAAAGAGAGTCTTTCGGATAAATCTTTTAAAGAGTTATTACCTCCTGTCTGATGATAAAATGTGTAAGATTTCCAAGCTACGGTAGAATACGGAAATGTAACAGTAAGTACTGGGAGAACTGCTGAAATTTTCAAAAATCCTTTATTATCTGAAAGCTGAATACTATCTAAATCATATACAGAAGACGCAGCTGGTATAGTAGCACAAGTCTGAAATCCAACTGAGTCATTAAAAGCTATTATATTAGAAAAATTTCCATTAGGTAATGGTAAGATCTGATTTACTAGATTATCAATAAAAGTATTATTACTAGGATAAGAATCATAGTAATTAAATACTGAACTGAGTGTAGGATCAAGAGAGCTATTCTCTAAATTTACTGGATAAGATAATTTTTTATCTGTTGGTATCGTAGAAGTAAATCCTATTAAGGGAAAAGTTGGAGAAGTTTCATAATCATAAAAAGCTTTATCATTACTATTTTGAAAAGTGTAAATGTCAGTGTAGCCTATCTTTCCAGAAGGAAATCTATAACTTGCACTTCTCACAGTTATTTTAAGAACTATAAACTTCCATTTTTCATTAACTATAGTCTTAAATTCTATAGGGTCTTGTATTTTAACAGGGTCTTCTTCTTCAGTCTTTATAATAACTGAAAATCTGTAATTATTATATTTTTTACTATTTGGAAGAATCTGCCCGGTTAATAAGTCTTTTTCTGATATCTGAAGCCTATATCCTCTAAAGAATGTGTATGTATTTTCAGTAAAAGATTCATAATTAAAATATGAATAACGTTCAATTGGATCTATTTTCACTGACTGATAATTTCCAGTCTTGTCTTTAGTTTTTTCAACTGGAAATCCTACAGAAAAATACTGTGTGAACCAGTCTCTAGACAATGAAGAGAAATCGTAAGTATCATTAAGCTCATCAAAAAAGTAAGAAAATGTACTTTCAGGGTAATCTAATATTGGAAAGTCAAGAGGCACTGAATCTATATAGGGCCATTCATGTGTAAAAAAGATAGGGTTAGGAACTTGTAAGTTTTCCGAAGGAGAAAAATTCATATTTCCAAAAGATCTATGATAATTAAATCTATATGGATTATCTCTAACATCTCTCCCCTGTGGCGAAACCCATTTTGCACAATAGGGAACTACTCTAGATTTTAACGCCAAAGTCTTCAAAAAATTCTCTCCTAACCTATCATATTCAGAACTTAATTCTGGATTAAATCTAGAAGGATCCCATAAATTTTCCAAAGATTCAAATCTGGCTTCATCTTCATCTGATACTGCGTTACTCAATGTTAAAAATCCTTTAAACTTAGAAAGGAGTTCTTCCGTGTAGTATAAATGCTTATCATTAGGTAACATCAATATGGTTGATCCTACAGTAGGTACTTCATCAGTAGGAATTGAAATAGTACCATCTCCTTGAACTAAAAATCCAGTATTTCCTTCAGAGTTAAATATTATTTGAGTGCTTTCATTGTATAAAATAGGATCTGTAGAACCACCATCCGATAATAACAAGAAAGGCAAAGAAACTGGATAATTTGGAAATTCAAAAGATTTATCAAATGTGCATGTATATCCACCAGTTACACCTGTCATAGATACTATTTTAGTAGGAGGAACATCTCTTCCAAAATATTTAATAAGTTCTGGTGTATAAGTCTTAACATAGTCAGAAACATAAAAATCTGAATCAAAATCTTTAACAGGAAGAACGGATAAGATACCAAATTTAGGTCTAAACAGTTCGTATGTAGTTATCTTATCATCAGAGGTGATCTGTATTTCAGTACCTTCTTCATCTAAAGAAATAACTCTATAGATATCAGAATCTTTGAAATCGATAAGTTTTTCTCCATCTTCATCATAAATAGGTTCATCTAAATAGGGTGAAAATACTATAGTACTTCCTAATATATCATAACTTCTATTATTAGTAAAACTTCCTCTTGTGCTGATATACTCTTCTAGTAACATACCTTCTGCTACATCTTTAGAAATTCTTGCTCTAGTTTTATTCTTATTAGAAGCTCCAATAAAGTTAACTATTCCATTTTCTCCGGCAGGAATTCCCATAACATATATAGAGCCTACATTAAAGTTAGAAAAAAGTAACTGAGAAGATTCAGAAAATCTTCCTTCTTGTGTAGATTTGAAATGCAGAAAATTTCCTTTTGCTAAAACTTCAAAGTTTTTAAAAGGAAACACATCAAAAGCATCTTGGATAGATTTAACTATAGTTGATATAAGTGTATCAGAATCTCCGGGATGAAAATATGAGAGATAATAGTCTCCTTCTGAATCAGTAGATATAGCATAAGAAGGCCAGTGTTCTCCAGGAGCTAAATTTGAATGATTAGCAACTGCTCTCCATCTTAAAGGATATTCTTGAATAGTGCCTCCTGAATACCATCTTATTTCTATAAAATCATTAGAAGAAAAAGACTTTTTTATTTCTATTGAAATTGAAGAACTGCTTTTAGAAAGAAGTTTACTTTCTGTCTGTGTAAGTAAATTAGAAAAGCCTGAATAATTAGAAATATCTACTTTAGTATCTTTCAGTGAAACCTCTATAACTTCTGTTCGAGTAAAAGGATCAGTATTAGTGTATTTTATAGCAGTAGAAGCTACTGAACTTAAATTATTGTCATTGTCTTTCAAGTAAAAAAGTCTAGGAGCTTTTTCTATATAGTTATTATCAAAAACTTTCTTTTCAAATGATTTTAATTTTTCCGGAGTGTAAAAATCTATCCACCAGCTTTTAAAAGTTAAAAACAATGAGAATGGTATAGTAGAATTAAAACTAGAAACTGAAAAATTTAAAGTAGTCACATCATCATTAAAGGTAAAACTAGCTAATGTAGCAGTAGCATCTATGCTTCCGTTGCTGAATAATACAGTTTCACCATTGATAAGTTTATCATCAAATTTTCCTAGAATTTCTACTGAAAAAGTAGTTCCAGAAATATATTCAATCTTATCGACTATGCTACTAAAAGCACTTTCTGTTATTTTAGGTAAACTTTCTATAGAATCAGCTTCAATGTACAATTTAATACCATCGTTATTAGTTTGTACAAATGATTTTTGCGAAACTTTAGTACCATCTATACCTTTTCTTGGGAAAGGGGTTTGGTTTATATCAAAAGAAAATTGAGATAGAGCATCGTCATTTAATGAAAAAGAAGCTAGGTCAATTGAATTCACATATAAACCAAAGTATCTATTTATACTATAGTTTTCGGCATCGTCATCATTAAACAAGAATTCGAGGTTAATTACATGGGAACTTATTACACCGTTTCTTTGGAATCCTAAAGTGATAAATTCTTCAGTGTTTGTAAGAGGATTTTCTTCATTGATATAATCATAAAGTAATTCTCCAGCTTGAACATAAGTACCGTTTTGATAAGAAATACCGTTAAATGTAGTGTATCCATTTTCTTGATAAGATACAGTTATTTCCGATTCTCTTCTAGAAGGATGGTTGACAATTCCTCTTAAGTATTTACCTATATTACTTTTCTCTGATAAATCAAAAGTTTTAATTATTTGAGAATTTGCTAAAATATCTGAAGATACGTGATTCTGCCATTCACTTTGTAAAGCCTCATAAGTGAATTTGTTAAAAGGGCCGTCAGTTCTAAATATAACAAAATATTCAGGAATTTCATACTTAAGATATAATGGGGCAAAGAATGAAAAATCTTCATCATAAGATTTGCTAGAAAGTTGAGTAGCTCCATATTGATAAAATCTATCGAACTGTTCATCAAATGATCTTTTTGTAGAAAGATATGTAGGATCTTTTTCATATAAACTAAAAACTATTTCAGTAGGTGTTTGGCCATAATCAAAAAATCTATTCAAGTCCAAAGCGTACGAAGATTCTGGACCTAATTTATATTTTTTAAATCTTTCATCTGCTAATTCTTTATCCGCATCTATACTATTTAACCATATAGCATTATTAGAATCTACTGTTATTTTAACATTTCCCGAAAGTTTAGGATTAGTTCTAATCAAGCCAAAACTAGTTTCATCTTGAGTTATTTTACCAGTTGACTGATTTATTATATAGTTTCCAGATTTATCCCTATTTAATAAAGGACCTAAATGCCTTTTGGTAACTGATTTAGAATTCTCTACTTCTATATAAAATGGACTATTGCTATCTATAAAAACTGTATTAGTACCTTCAACATAAATAGGAATGTCAGAAGTAAGAGATGCTTCAGTAGCAGATCCTTTGGAAGAATCGTATGAAATTATAAAAGATGTAGAATCTCCTATAGTAGGAAGTGTGAATGAAGAAGATCCATTAGTAGTTCCCGGAATAATACTGAAAGCTGATCCAGTACTTCCAATAGGTCCTTGCGATAAAGTTAATGTAGCATCACTTAAAGCACTATCAGTTTTAAGTGTAAATATTTTTACAGCTTTGTCTCCATTGAAATAAATCTTGTTAACGTACCCCTCTTTAAGTGAAGAGGCGGTACGTTTCAAGTTATCTATTTTAGTCTGAGGAGTAGTTACGTATATCATTTTAGAAAATTTCTGAGATTGCTATAGTCTGTCTAGGTACTAGTTTAGTATTTTTAGACGGTGAAATCGATGTTTGGCTTGGGCTATCTGCTTTATATTTAGCAGTAACTTGAATATCAAAAGAGAATATAGATTCATCTTTGACGTTTATGTCTAAACCTATCTTTTTAATGTAAGTTAAATTCTTTATGTTGGCACTAGATCCTCCAACTCTACCATTTCCAACAGTACCTGTACCAAAAAAGTCTGTCATTCTATATTGAAATATAACAGGAATAACTATTTGATGAGCTTCTCCATATTCAATTTCTCTAACAGACCTATAGTCAGTACCTTCTACCAATATATCTGCGTAAGAATATGGAGAGATGAAAAGATAAGAACCACAAGTTTTAGCACCTACTAGATACCTGTCATTTTCATAGAATCCTAGTTTTATAGGATATCTTTCTTCCACTGCTCCTGTGATACTAGTAGTAATAAATGATGTTTGTATTTTACCATCTGTATTAGACGATTCTAAGTCAAAATAAGTAGAGTGAATAAGTTTAGGGTAGACTGCTGGAGAAGTTGAAGTAGCTCCAACTGGTTGATTCAAATCTATAATAGAAGATGAACTTCCGTCATTGATATCGGGATGTAATGTATGAATACAGAAATCCGATAAAGGTCCTCCGCCGTTAGGTGCACCTGCTGTATAATTACCATCCCATATAAATGAAGAAGTTGCACCAGTCGTCAAGTCTGGATAGTATGTATTATTTTTAATAGGACCATTAGAACCTGTAGCTTGTTTGTAAAGATGATTTTTAAGACCTATATCAGTATATCTAGAATATATAAATTGTGAAAGCTGTTGTGCTGATTGGAAAGGTGGAGCGTGGTATTTTTTGCTGTTTGCTGTAGATGTACTTAAAAGAGAACTTAAAGATATAGGAACAAGGTCATATTTTCTACTATTTCTATAATCTAAATCAATATTAGTAGAAGAAACAGGAAGGCCTACATCTAAACCTCCAGGAAAGCTAGAAGCAAGTTGCAATGTAGAAACAGCTGCATTTTCTATTACTAATTTGAATGTAGAACTGATTATAGCTCCTTTCTGTTTATTAGCAGGAAGAGAGTTAACTTGATCAAAATAATAACCAGCAAAAAGATCTATGGTTGAATTATTAGATATCAAAGATTTATTGCCACTAGGGTCAATTATGTAAACTTGAAGTTTTCCTTTTGCTTTTTCTATTAACGCTTTCAGTTCCGATATTTTATCATCCATTTCTTTTAATTTCTGATAAAGGTTGATATTGTCTCCTGCTGTAGTATAGAAACCTGAAGAAATAACTTCTGCGGTATGAGCTACATATTTATCTTTTTGGACAAAAGATGTAGAAAGATGTAAGTCTAGTCCTCTAGAAGATAAATCTTGATTGAAATTAACTCTAGTCTCTTCAGATAAAGCTGAAGATAAAGATGCTAGCACTTCTTCATCATTAGATAAAGAATCTGGAAAAGGAACAATAATACTTGATGACCATGCTGAAGTATGAGGATTCACTGGCCATCCAGCTTCAGATATTGATTTCACTCTTATTTCTATCTGTTCACCTTTGCTTATTGGTAAATCTATCTGATTGATATTAACTTCATCAGCGTCTTGAACATTCTCATTGCTCCAAACGTATATTCCTAGAGTAGAATCGTAAACTTTTTGTCTGATCTTTGTGTCATATTCTTGCCAGTTAGAAAAATAGCCTCTTACAGTTTCACCGTTATTATCTATGAAATCTATCTGTTCAGTACCTGGAGCAGTACCATCTGATCTAAGATACCTATAAGATACTCTAAATGCTATTACCGATTGATCTAAAGTTTTAGCTGAAGTCTTAGCTGAGGGTATTGGAAAAAATCCTCTAACTCTATACTTTGGTGCAGATAATTCAGGCGGTAGGTTTTTTGCACTAGTACTTAAATCTTTTATGATAGAAGCATAGAGATTACTTTTTGAAGATTTCTCGGATATGAGAGTATTTAACTGGTTTTGAACTGCTTTTCTTTCTGTATCAGAATTAAATTTAGAAGTATTTAATTGTAGTTTCTTTTTTTCAATTGCTACATCTATCTGAGTTAACTCAGAAGCTACAGTACTTTTTTGTGAAATTTTCGTTTTTAGATTTTTAATAGTACTACTATCAAATTTTTGAGCATTGACTAATGAAACGTTGAAATTGCTAGCAGACAGCCTAGGAGCATCAGGGACTTCACCATAAACAGAAGGAATAGAACCTTCTTTTACTAAAGAAAGTATAGCTGAACCAAAGTCCATAACTTCTTGTTTATAAAAAGAGTCTAGATTATACTGATCCCCATTAATATTAATAAGAAGTTCATTGCTATAAAAAGCTACGCCAGGTGAATAATTTCTAGTTGTTAAATTAGTGCTTCTATCTATAGCTTTTATGAATATAACTTGTCTTTCATCAAAGCCTACATTTATTTGCACTTCTTTTAATGAAAATGCATCTACTCCTACACTGATAACTTCTACACCAATTGGAATAGTTTCAGTACCAGAAGTTTTCTTCACTGTTATAGAATTAGTAGTAGCATCCACTGTAACAACTTCGTAACGTGTAGATTGGCCAACATCTAATTTATCTCCAGGTTTTAATATTTGAGTATTTTTGTAATTCTGTAAATTATCAGAATAGTTTAAAGTATTTAATTTATACTTTCTAACTTTAGTCTGAAGAGAAGTTCCATTAGGTTGAACTACAGCTACAGTTTCATCTTTGTATGAAATAACATCAAATTTTCCACTGTATCTAGCAATGGAAACTGGAAGATTAGCAATATCTTCATCTATAAAATAAGTTATTCTATTGGAAGCAAGATCTTTCGCTAAAATATCGTAATTAATATCGTTTTTTCCTTTGATGGAATTATCAAAATACTGTTTCTTTTCATCAGTATCACAGTTAACTATGATTCTCTTATAAGAAACTTGTTGAGTGTCGTATTCAACATAATTTGTTATATCAAATGACACGTAAAGTAAAGGATTCAAGAAACTTTCAAAGAACCAGTTATTTTTTCTATTGAATGTAGAAGGAACTAATAGCGTTCCTATTTCTTTAGGCTCTTTAAATAAGGTAGTTTGAATTATTTTCTTGAAAGAACCATCAGGCATCCTAACAGTAACATCTTTTCCGTCTTGTCCAACTAATGAGTTAAAGTTAGAATCGATACGTGAAATTTCATTCTTAATATACCCTATTCCCGGAACATTATACTTAGTAGTAGTCCCGTCTTGGTTTTCAATATCTATTGAAATTGATTCAGCTCCGCTACTTGTCACTAGAGATAATTTGCCAATTATCTCCATAGAGTTTTTTTGTGCTTTAACAAGCTGCGCTAAGAATTGAGTTAAGCTGTTATTGGTACTTGGTAATTCTGGCATAGTTTTTTTCTTAAATTATATCGTATGTGAAATCGTATGTGTCACTATTCAAACATATCATTTCAATCTGTGGTGATCCTTCTTTTTTATAGAAGTCATTAGAAGAAATTCTACCAATTTCTTTAGAATATGATTGTCCAACATTTAATCGGTCTTTAGCGTCTGTGTAAATTACTAAATCAAAAGATCCTTGAGTATACATATCCATCGGGTAGAGATAATCAACTACTACTTTATAAGTCTGTCCTGTGCTCCATCTAAATTGCGAATCGTCAATATAAACATAAATATCTCTATCTACTGTCAATGTTGATCCGTTGCTAATTTTCAAATAATTAGCAAATCTTTTTAGAGGTATTATTTTAGTCCAAGCTGAAGGCGTAGTAGTGAAATTTGTCAATAAATTGCAAATAGGAGAAGAATCGACAGTGTAAGACTGTTCTACATTTTTTATGACTAACATGTTAGGAGTGCTCTTATCTATAAGTATTCCGTCACCTTGTTGAAGAAGATCTGTGTTATAAGAAACTGAAACTGAAGTTTGATTCTTATAAATGTTCATCACTTCATCATAGTTACGTTGAATAAGATCCATTAACGTATCAGAATTAGACAATGCTGCTTGAGAATTTTGCAATTGAGATTCTACACTATCTAATCTAGCATCAAGCTCTTGAAGATCTGATCCGTTATAAATCAAATCTTTAAGAGATTCTACTTCTAATCTTAAACTTTCTATTAATGAGTTTTGATTATTAAGAGTATCTGCAGCTCCTTGTAATTGATTAATAGCATCTACAAAAAGTTGCATTGAGAATGGAGCATACTCATTGACTGCAGCTACTATAGCAGCATCTTCAGTATTTATGTCAAATTTCAAATTAATCTTAAATCCATAAGAGTTACCGTTTAGACCAGTTACTCTGTTAGGTTTGTATTTCTTAAGTCTAGGAATATAACCTCCTCCTGATGGGTTATCTTCTACATTGTCAAGAAAAAGAACACCAAACAAGTTGGTAGCTCTAGCGTTAGTAGAAACATCGTAAATATCGTAGTAAACAAGAACTGCATTAAAATCAAAAGAAACTGATTCTGAAAGAGAATTAAAATCTGAAAAACTTTTAATAGCTGGATTAGAAGCTATCGGTAAATAGCTAGCAGTATTAAATTCTAATTGAATACCATCAAGTCTAGATCTTTGAAAGAAAACATCTGTTGAAACATTAGTCCCCTCTTTAACACCTCTTATCATAAAAGAATCATTTCTAGGATCGTCAAAAGAACCTGTAGATGCAGCAGGTTGTGACCAATAGGAATTTGCTTCTGGGTAAGAAAACCACCAACCTACTATAAAATCATTGACTGATGCGTCATATTTCAAAAGTTGATACTCTCCTGGTAAAGTAATAACAGGTAAGCTACCAGTGCTAGTCCCTAAAGTAGCTCCATAAGTTTGTGAATCAGAGTCAAAAAACGCATGAGTATCTAACCCTGCAGGATTAGTTTGATTGTAATTTCTTCCATAGATAAATTCTGTATTCAGAGGATCTGAAGGCGTGTTAACTAAATTTTCTCCAGGGAAATAGTTAGTATCTTTAACAGATTTAAAAAGTACTAAAGGTGTTGCACCATCTTTAGTTGGTACATGAACATATAATTCAGAAAAAGCATCAGCTTTACTCTTTACAGAGTTTACAACATCAATTTCTCCTATATACTGGACTACTTTATTGTATTTTTCTGAGTTATGTTCTTCAGTAAAATGTAATCCTGCAGTAAGAGGGCTTTCAGATGAAGAAGCTTCTTTAAATCTTAAAGCTCCTAATTCTTTTAACCACTTAAAAAAGACTCTCTCAGAAACTGTTTGCAATTTACTGGCATCGTATGTAGGATAACTAGTAAGCATAGTTTCCATATTCATGGCGTAATTCTGTAGAGATTCAGCTAACATCATGTTGTTAGTTTTAGAATTTACTACATACTGAAAAGCTCCAGGTATTGTATCAAACTGAATATAATTTTCATAGTTCAATGGACCTAAAGCTGGTCTTTTTACATCAGGAATATTTAACAGTGCATACTTAGAAAATTTAAACTGTTTTCCGTCATTGTTAAATGTAAAAGACAAATCTTCTGATGCAGAACTAAAAGTGTAAAAAGTTCCACCTTGAACCTGTATAGGCCTTATAAATGGTGATATTGTCATCCTAGTTTAAAAATTTTAAATAAGTGTAAAAGTGATACTAGAAGTAGCACCTCCTGTTGCAAATGATGACGGAGAATGATTCATCAAGTACCATTTTGTACCATCATATACACATTTTAATGTATCAGCCGTATTATGCATAGTAATAGAGCCAGTTAAACCTTGAAAGTTTAAAGCGCTAATATTAACAGGGAAACCTGGTGTTCCTGCTTTGTGATAAATTTCTAAAACTTGGCCATTAGTTCCTGCTGATAATGTAGCTGTTTGAGCTCCTGTTGTACTAACATTACTAATTACTAGATATTTCATTGTAGCTACATTTATAGTAGTAGAGCCAGTTAATCCAGTCATTGAACTAAAAGCTGTAGCTAATCCAGGAAGTCTCAATTCTTTAGAAACACTAACATTTCCAGAAAAATTTGCTAAACTAGTAGAACTAGATAAGTTTAAATTACCGTTAGTTAACGTAACTGAAGATTGGTCTACTGTAACTCCTCCTGTTCCGTTAATTAATACGCTAGTGCTTGCTCCTACTGTCCCTAGAATAGTATTACCTAGCAAAGAAGAACCTTTCCCTACTTGAAAAATGCTAGTAGAAAACGGTACCGCATTGTCATTGATAGTAGCGGATTTAACTCCTGATAAAATAGAAGTTGATGGATTCAATAAAACTTGAACAGAATCTATTCCAGCTTTCAGAGAAGCGAAATTAGAGTTCAACGTTAATCTTGAAGAAGCTAATGAATCCTGTGGTTGAATTGTTGTTATGGTTACTGCCATCTTTTTTGTTTATTTTTACTATATATCTTTTTTAAAAGGGTTGGGTCAAGTATGTCATTCTCACCTACCCATTCTGCATATTCTTCATCCCATCTTTTAATGAACCAGAATTTAGCACCTTTAGTATCTTTGATGAAATATGCTTTTCTTGGTTTGTTATAAGCTCTTACCCATTTATTAAATGCCAAATCTTTTTTTCCAAAAGGATTTATCCAATGTTTAAATTGAAATCCTCCAAATCTGTGAATTTGATTTAATACATCTTTTGTTGTCTGGAAAAAATCATTTCGTAAGATCTCATCGGATAATATTTCATGAAGTGTTGTAAAAGGAGAAAACCTTGTTCTAGCTAAAATTTCTGACCTTGAAAAATTTCCTATTCCATTGAAAAATCTTTGATCTGTGAGAAGTTGAAATATTGGTCTTTTAAAATATTCAATTTTTCTTTTTTCGTGCATTAAATCTCTCCATTCGTTATGTTGAGTTGCAACATCTGGACTTCTATTAGTATCCCACTCTGAAGACCATCTAGTTATTAGAAATCTTGTAAAATCAGATATGCAATAAATTTTGCCTTCCGAATAAAATCTCACCATAGCTCTACGGTCAAAAAACTCATCATCTTCTGGAGTATTGTATGTGAGCATAGATCCAATTTTAGCAAAATTGATTTTCAAATAATGAATTTCTTCAGCATCATCGTAATTAGTGAATTCGATTATCATCTCTTTTCCTCTAGCAAAAGACTTCATTTTCCAATTTTTATTCTCTAAGACTGAAAAGTCACATTTAGTCTTAAACATTGGGCTTTTTTCAACTCTGTCTACGCGTCGATGTCCGATCTCAGTATTAATGAAATCGGACATGATTCTTACTTCTGGTCCCTCTGGCAACTTTCTTATAAGTAATTTTTAGAACTGTATTGGAAGAGTAGATGATGTTAATCGGTGACAAATTCTACCTACACATTTAACATCTTCTTCACAATAGTTCTTTATCTTTTCGTAGTCTTTTTCGACCCAAAAAGTTTTTCCAACGTATTCTCCGCTCATAGTAGCTTTTGGCGAAGGAACGCCAAGCGAGCAAGATAAAACGTCAAGTGAAACGTAACCGTCCCAGTTTCCTAGGCTCCAAAGTTCTCCTGTGTCTAAGTGAGTAACTTCCCATGGTTTTTTACCCCATGTTTGAAGCTGTACTGGAACATTAACATTATTCATCACCATTCTTTTCACTAACCAAGGAATATCAAATTTCTTGATGTTGTGACCACATAGTCTCATGCTTTTTCCAGCACGATCAATGTTATAAAGTAACTCAGAAATAGGTTTTAATACTTGTTCTACTTCTGAAGTTTCAGATCTTTCAGTATCATAGAAACTTTTCATTTTTCCTAACCAAACCATTTTTCCACTATTGACAGAGGAAGTAGTTAAGTAGCAAAAAGAACCGCAAACTATTCTACCAAATTCTGCGTACAAAGGAGACTGGTCTAAATAAGCTTGTCTATAGTCTTCCCATTTTTCAGGTTCTTTAGATGCAGATTTAATACACTTTGTTCTCCAAAGTTCAGCTTTTCTAGGATTGTTCTCGTAAAGCTCATCGTAAGATCCGAATTCAGATGAAGTTTCTAAATCGAAAAATAACAATGTTGAAAGTTCTGTTTCTTGTATCATATTGATAATATGATAAATTTAATTTAGTTCAGACATTTATATCTTACTGAAATTTTTTTCAGTGGTCAAAACTTTCGCTCTAAAGTTGAATATAACCAATACTAAGTTGTTGGAGTGGAAAAAGACAGTTATCTTATCTAAGACCTTAAGGTAGCGGAGGGAACGAAACTGCAAACTGCATATCTTCTTGGTAACGAAGTTTTCGAATCTTAAGCAAAAGCTGATTGACAAAGTCTCTATCTACATGTTCTGGTAACGTAGAAATTTCTAACAGATCATCGATTTTTTGAATCTTAGTTACAGCTTCTTCTATCAGAGAATTGTAATCATATTCTCCTCTTCGTATAGCTAATAGCTGTTCTCTATTCTCTCGCTTAACATTAATACCTTTCCCTTCGAAAATTTCCAGAGCTGTATCTAAAAGCCTGTGACAGTGAGCCAAATTCTTTCCATCGTATCCTTTATTATGAACCATGTTATCGGTAAATCTTTCTTGGTTCCTATTTTCTACCCAATCCCAATACTCTTTATAATCTTTGCAATAAGTAGAGTATCCATCCTTATTAAAATACATTACGAAAGCATGTTCTATTCCTTTAGGAATTTCTGACAATGAAATGTCATTAGATAGAATTTCATCTTGGACAATTCCCTTGACATGTTTTCCTGTTACAGATTTACCTTGTGTCAAGTAAGCTCCATAAGTATATCTCATGTGTGGTATACTCACAAGGCTCACATGTTCTTGACTCCATCCTGGATGCACTTTTATTAAATACTCTTTAACAGGAAGTGATCCTTGTTTGTACGAGACATGACAGAAATCTAAAACTCCTTTGCGCTCTTTTTCCATAGGTCTAACTATTTTCTTATTTAAACCTCTAGCCTTTTTGATCTGATCGATAGCATATCCTCCAAAAGAATTTCTACATTTCTTGGTTATAAACTTAGTCTTCTCTCGCAGTACCATATCAAAAATAGGATCTTTGAAAAGAATACATTCTTCGGGTAAGTTCAAAACTTCTAACATCGTTGGATTATTAGATTCTAAAAGTTGTAAAAATCTTCTAAGCTCGTAGAAGACAGTATCATTTTTGCTATCTGAAACTTGCTCAACATAGTTGAAATCTAAAATATTATCAAAAGGAATCATGAAAACACCTTTTATATCCACATCAGATGTTGGAGTAGAAATTCCATAGGCTTGACTTCCGACTATGCCTTCGAATATAATTAAATTTTGATCTCTAAGTTCTTGTATTGTCATCTTTTGCAATTTTTAAAGTTTCTTTAAATTCATTAAAGATTAAATTTAGTAAGAATTACCCATTTTTGGTTGACTTTTTTATCAATCTCTATAAATTCTAATTTATTGTTAGAATATTTGTATTTTCCAATATACTCATAGCCAGGTAAAAGAAAAGATCCTACCCATTTTTCGAGATAATACATAGGAGCATATTTCACTGGATCATTGTCATCAAAACAGTACATCGTAAAATGAGATTCACCATCTTTATCATGTACACAAAAAATAATTGGGCTTTTTTCCAACAAGCCATGATTTCCAGAATTAATATCGAAAGATTTTTTTCTAGTATTACGAGCAAAAATATGGAAATAATTATTCTGATTTATCATAAGTCTTTTTTAAAGTGTACGTACTATTTTTAGTCCTAAACTTGATAACGTCTTCAGAATTCTCTAGTATTTCTGTTACTAGTGTAGTTTGCCAAGTAAAGAACTCGTTAAAAGGACTCATGAGAAGAGATCTTCCAACTCCAATCTCAGAATGTTGTTCTTTGAATCGATTATCATCGCCATATTCTATCCATATAACGTCTTTAGCAGCTTTTAATAAGCCATCTTCTCTTTCAAGTACCCAAGTAAGTCTAGTTTCTTCTTTCATATTTTTCTATTTCTTTTTAAATTCTCTGCTCGACTTATAGCTTCTAAATTCTCCGGAGAGTCATTGTATCTATTCCCATCTTTGTGAATAATAACGTAACCTTCAGGTATGGGCCCAATAAAGTCTTCGTAGATTTTTCGAGGTCTCCTTACTCTAGAATTATTTCCAGTCCAGACGTAAGCACAATCGTTGGAAATTACCTGAACTCCTCCTTTCCATGAAGGGTGGTTATCTCCGACGTATTGTCCTTTCTTAAAATGAGTTTTAGGTGAGGGATCAAAGTATTTATCTTTGTTCCAAGGGATGTTACCTTTTTCAAATTGTCCTTTACTGTTTCTCATATAATAAAATTAACAATAAAAAATGAAAAAAGGAAAGGTGTAGCCAATCTACTGCAAAACAGAGCCAGCTACTACCCAAGTTTCGGTTGGTCCAATTTTTAACACTCGGCGCCAGTGGAAAGATCCAATTACTTCCTCGCGTAATACGAGTTTTCGATTGTCCTAACATCTTCCAACCCCACAACAGTCGTTATGCTTAAAACTAAAAGTTAAGCCTTCTACATGGGATACTGCCATTACGTCCTTCTGGACGATTTCCTTTCCTAGTAAGAAATATCATCATTGAAATTTTCTTTTTTATAAGAAAATATCGAAATTTTGAACAAGAAAAATCCAAATTCAGTCATTCTACAAACCCCATATTCATCTTCTGCATGAGGTGTTGTCATAATCCCAATGAAGAAATCATCTAAATGTGTCATTGGTGTAAATTCAATTCTATGCTTCATATTTTTAGTTTGTTTAATAAGGATTATCGATAACCCATTGATTATTAGAAAAGTAATTTTTTATAATGTTCATTGAAAGTACCGTATTTTTATCCACGGTTATCCCGTCAGAGTTTTCAATGTTTCTATAGTCGATAAAAAATCTTTTTTCTAAAAACGGTGCAACTCTTCTTTCAATCTTTTTCATTTTAAAGAAATATGAAAAAATATGATCATCATGCATGGCTATTAAATTCTGGCTCTTGTGCAAATCTATCATCTCCTGTATATAAGAGATGAACTCATCTTTTTCTATCAAATTTACAGGGTACAGTACACCTCTATAGCCTCCTACAATATCTACTACAAAATAATCAAAAGCCGAAGAATCGATTCTCTCTTGATGTATATAACTTTCTTCTCTGTGACCCATTATAGAGTAAACAGCATTAGGATTTTTTTCCCATGCGCTTACTAAAGATTCAATTGCTCTATTAGTCAAGAGGGCGTCATCATCGAAAGTAAAAATTAAGTCACCATTTTTAGTATCTACATGATTAATTGGTGACAGTAATTTTTTACAAGAGCCTATGTCTACGTTATCTTTGACAATTTGAGACGGTATAGGATAAGTTTCTATGAATTTTTCTATTCTAGCCAAGTCTTCTTTTGGAAAGTATTTTTCATTTCTAGGATAGAAATCAGAAACTGAAATTAATAAGGAGTTTGGAAGAACTGTCTGTTCTAGTAAAGAACCTAAAACTTTAAATAAAGATTCCGCTCTTCCGGGTATTGTACATACTGAAGCAATTATCATAGCTAAATTTAAAAAATAGAACATTCAGGAGCTTCACCTGCCTTCTAGTATACATGGAACCTCTGTTAAAACAGTCAGAACCGAGCTTTCTTACTTTGTTCTATTTGGTACTCTCGAAGGGACTCGAACCCTTACGCCTTTCGGCACTGGTTCCTAAGACCAGAGTGTCTACCTATTCCACCACGAGAGCAAATTTTATTCTTCGAAAATTATTCCTTCATTCTCGACTAAAATATCATCAGCTATGTCTGAAAGAACTTCCGGTGCTTCTATTAAAGCATCATCGTTTTGCATTATCATTTCACCTACGCCATATTTTTCAAAGTATTTAGTAAGTTTTTCTATAGCTTGTTCTTTTTTCTTCTCAGACCAAATTATTTTACAATGCATATCATTTTTTTAGTAGTAGTCAGGGCAGGGCTCGAACCTGCAATCCTACCTGTTAGCTCGGATTTATCATCACTCGGTACGTTACTAACACATATACCAATCACTGAACGTCTACCAATTCCGCCACCTGACTATAAAAAACGGATAGAAAAAAGAACTCCTTAACAGTAAGACGTCTCTACTTCAAGAATCAGATTCAGTATTTAGATTACCGCGAATCTTCTAAATTACTTATTCTGCCATATACGATCTTTTTTCAGTTTAGTACTTTTATTTAAAGAATAAGGGACTCGAACCCTTGACCTCCGGACGCCGGTGCTCTCACCATCTGAGCTAAAACTTTGTTTTATTTTTTACTAAACTTTTTTCTCCGTCGTGACCTTGATGAGATTCGAACTCATACACCGTCTGGCACAAGACCCTCAATCTTGCTTGTCTACCAATTTCAACACAAGGTCAAATTGAGGTTGAGAACCTCTGTGTTGTTTAAAACTATTGTTCATTTTAACCTTATTAGCAAATTCCTTTCTCAAGGGAACAACACATAACTTGTCAGAGAATAATAAAAAGAGTGTTTGTAAGCAAATTCCAATATCAGCGATGTAACTCTTTTTTCCGCTTCTGACTTTCAGTGATCCCGGATGGATTCAAACCATCGACCTTAGCATTAGAAGTGCCACGCTCTATTCAACTGAGCTACGGAACCATATCAAAGAACTTATATTTTAAAATAACAAACTAGTGTCTTTCTGAGAAAATTATTTTTTCTTTTTTACTAATTTTTTAATGAATTTGTAAAACTTGTCATTTTTATGTTCAGGTATTCTTAAGTATTTTCTCGATCCTTCAAATTGCCCTGTCATTACTGTTTTGATTTTGATTTCTTTCATATATAAATTTAATACTATTATTAGAATTTTGAAATTGTATGACAAAATTCTTTGAGCCTTTGACAGGAGTCGAACCTGCGACCACGAAATTACAAAGTTCGCGCTCTACCAACTGAGCTACAAAGGCAGTTCATCTAGAGAATTTTTAGTACGAAGATTTTTCCGCGTCTACCAATTCCGCCATCTGGATAACCAGAGAGGGATTCGAACCCTCACGCTTTTAAAGCAGCCATTTTTCAGATGATGTAATCGTACTTACCGCTTCTAGATTTAGTTACCGGGGAAGGATTCGAACCTCCGTTAAGTGGACCAAAACCACTTGTCCTGCCTCTAGACGACCCGGTATTATTGGCGGAAAATAGTGGGATCGAACCACATACCAGTTAAGGTACGCATTACTTAGCAGGTAAGCCTTATCGCCGTTTAAGTTTACTTTCCATTTCAAAAATCAGTCAATGATAGAATCTTTCCTAGTTTCTTCGGTATAGGTACCATCATGGGCTCCGTTAACTGATTCTTTCTTTTATAACCCATACGGAACAAGCAGGGTAACTGATGTAAAGTCTGATAGGGAGGATTCGAACCTCCGAGTTCTCCACATCCCAAATGTGGCGGGGTACCACTCCCCAACTACCAGAAATTTATTTCTATGCTACTCACTAAAAAGAGTCTATGAAATAATAACAGTCTTCTGTGGGTGACTAGCGGAAGTTGAATCCGCGACCTCCAAGACCACAACTTGGCGCTCTAACCAACTGAGCTATAGTCACAGAGTACCTGAAGGGATTCGAACCCCTGTTATAACGCTTTGCAGGCGTTTGCCTAAACCACTCGACCACAGGCACTTATTAGACATACAAAACTGTCTCGGCGGAGAATGTAGGATTCGAACCTACGGAACCCTTTCAGGTTCGCTGCTTTTCAAGAGCAGTGCCATAAACCACTCGGCCAATTCTCCATTTATATTTCCATTATGTCAAAGAACTTACATAAAAAAACCGGATCTTTTTGAGATCCGGTTTCTTAGTAAAATATGTAATTCGTTATTCACATACTTTAACCGGATCTACAATACTATGTCTAGGACTTTGCGAAAGCGTAGTCGGACATGAGCTTTGAAGAAGCTGTGTGGATAAAGATATGTGAGTAATATTTTTCATTGTTTATTATTGTATTGCAAATATAACAAAAGTTCTTAACATGGAAAAACTTTTTGAAACTTTTTTATTTTTTTAAATTCTTCCTGATATAGCTTCTCTAAAAATTTCAGGAATTGTGAAAGTAGAAAGCTCTACCAGATCACATTTACTATTTACTAAAATGAACATTTCAAAATCTTGTCTCTTTTCAGTGCTATATTCCATTTTGAATTCCTTAGCAATTTTTCTTGAGAAATTACCGTAAAATTTCTTTCTTCCAGAAGAAGAATCGTTAGCGCAGAAAATAAAAGCTTCAGGATTAATTTCTGTTATGAAATCTATAGCAGCTTTTTCCACTGTAGGTATCACACTAAAAGCTTTCTTTAAATCATTTTTTAATTCGTAAGATCCGTCTACGTCAAATTTGAAAAGAAAATGTTTCTGTTTACTAGAAAAATTAACAGCTTTTATAGAGTAATTTGCGTCATCTATTAAAAAATTTCCTCTCCAAGAAGATTTCGACTTTTGCCATTGAACTTCTATTGGTTCATTCAAACCTTCAAAAGTTTTTGATAGAAAAGATCTGAAATTATCAATGTTCATGTTATTTTTCTTCGTTGGCATTCTTAGGATCGCCTAAATCATCTGCTTTAACATGTTCAGTATGCTCTGCTTTACCGTTCCCTTTTTCTACTGCATCTTTAGGATCAGAAAGATCCTCAGCTTTTGTTGTAGATCCTGAATAATGTTTCTTGACTAATGCAGAAGTTCCCATTTTACAAAACTCTTCAAACGTTGCTATATTCTTTTTCATAGTTTCTAATTTTAGGTATATATCAAATCAGAGACCGAATTTTCTTCCTATTAAGGTGTATTTATTCTCTTCAATGTACTTAAGAAAAGCATTATAAAAAATTCTAGCAACCCGAATATTTCCGCCATATTTTTTTACATAAAATGTCGGAGCTGGTCCAAATGATGAATCTCCGCATGTCCCGTATATGGCATACTTAGTTACTAATCGATCTCCTACATGAACTTTATATGCATAAGCATTCAAAGACCATGCATATCCTTTTATGCCCATTTTAGTGCATTTATCTTTTCCGACGTATATATTTGCGCTACGATGCTCGAAAAGGGAAGATATATTAGAAAACGCAGCCTCTGTTACATAAAGACCTAATGTCTTTTTTCTATTATCAATATTGATTTCTTTAAGTTCAAATCCATTCATAATTTTTCTAGTAAAGAAAAAGGATATTCTCTATGCGGTTCTAATTTATGTACTATTGATTTGATATATTCAGCGTCAAGATAGCCGAAATTTTCAAGTAGACTAACTACAGTATCTATGCAAAAATCGGCAATTCCTAGAGAATTGGATTTATAAATTTTTTGAATAGAACAAAAAATATCTCCGTTTTTTAAATCACCTTTTTCGCTAAATAAATCTATCCTTAAATATTCACTATGAAGATCCATAGTACAAATTCTTACACTGAAAATTTCAATTCTATTCATTTAATATTCATTTAATTAATGAGGGAATATGAAAGGTGTAACAAAAGGAGGTTTAAACCTCCTTTTAATTCTTGTTTATTCATTGGGAATTCTCTTACTTTTATGATCTCTTTTATACTTATCATAAGTACACATGTAACAATTACAAGGTCTTCCTGTAGTCCTCAACCAATTGGAGTTTTACCTTCAATAGCTGATTGTAAATTGTAAGTTTCATGTGTATTGTTGGAGAACCAATTTTTTGCACGTCTAATAAATTTGACGAATTTTTTGTGCCTTCTAAAGGCTCGGCGATAGTTTTTCATTTGCTCATACTTATGTTATAGCTAGTAACTGTTGCCCCAGATACTGTTGCCCCAGATACTAGCTTAGTGTATGAGCTTTCTAATAAATATCATCGTCTTTAATTTTTTTAAGTGTGGTCCATCCTGGACTCGAACCAGGGACCTTCGCATTATGAGTGCGCTGCTCTAACCGACTGAGCTAAAGGACCATAAACTAGAGAATAATACTTCGAGCGTGTTTCTAGTGCTATCCGCTACACCACATCCGGATTACCCGAATGCCAGGATTCGAACCTGGGCCTTTTTTGTTACAGAAAAAATTGAAGTAACTCGTTGTTCCGCTTCTAGTTAATGTCTTGCAGAGAATGATTTCAAGAGTCTTTTTAGGACAAATGCTCTACCACCTGAGCTATACGCTTTCCATCAAGGTATACGTAGTAGGATTCGAACCTACGACCCATTGTTTTGAAGTAACTCTTCGAACCGCTTCTGCAATAAAATTTTTTCAGAGAATATTTGCTAGAGTGTAGTACGTGCTCTACCACTGAGCTAACTCGGTATTAAATGTGGAAGAAATGTACCGAGTGAGGGAATCGAACCCCCGACCACGAGCTTAAGAGGCTGAAGTAACTCTTGCGACCGCTTCTGAAATATATTTTTTCAAAGAACAATTTGTCAGGCAATATGGAATCGAACCCTAATCCTGCGTCCCCTTTCCAGTTTAATGTACTCCGTTCTGCTGTGCACCATTACACCATGCCTAATCGAATGTTTCGAACCATTCGGGCGTAAGTTAATTAGACTTACGCTTTGCGATCCTAGACGGAATCGAACCGTCAGTGTAAATTACATGAAATATGCTTTGACTATGTACATTTAAACTCCGATCCTAGTATTAAGGAGTGTCAAACCATATTTCCATCATCTACCCAATTTCACAATACATAATGACAGTTTCTAATGTTTTCGCCCATTGCTGTTGCTATAGGATCAATTTCAAACTGAGAATAATAACAAGAGCGTTGTTTCGGTTACAAAGTAAAAGTTTGTTGAAGTAACTCTCGTTTCCGCTTCAGTTTTAAAAAGTTCGTTTCTGTTAACCAACGTTATGATTACTAGAAACTAG